>Ga0308169_10001004_pt1 | contig 35801 bp, 30 predicted proteins | sample PhyBR1_2_FD_202139 | JGI IMG/M metagenome (GOLD analysis project Ga0308169, IMG submission 202139) | Phyllosphere microbial communities from UC Gill Tract Community Farm, Albany, California, United States - DLSLSB.R1 | ecosystem: Host-associated > Plants > Phyllosphere > Unclassified | place...
GCCCCGCCTTTCGTCGACCGGCGGTTCCCTGACTTACGAGAAGGAACTCATTGTAATGACCGACGCCTCCAGTCGTGCGACGCTGCGCGACCACAAAACGCTGCAGGGAGACAACGCCGACGGCACCGCCTCGATGCATGTTAATGGCGACCTCATCAGCGGAGTCTCCGCTCCAGTCACTGTGCTGCTGAGGGAACTCGCAAAGGCAGGAGTTTCAACTGACACATCTCCACGGAGGCGTGCTGAATATTCCTACGACGCCTCCAACTACCGCGTCGAACCCCTCGCGGTCTCCTTTCCCCGGAGCGTTGATGATGTCGTTGCCGCCGTCGCAGCATGCCGGGAGAGTGGTACCTCCATCATTGCCCGCGGCGGTGGTACGTCCATGGCCGGCAATGCTATCGGCCCCGGGCTCGTCCTGGATTTCTCTCGCTACATGGGCCGGGTCCTTGGCATCAATGAAGCGACGGGAACTGTGGACGTTGAGCCCGGCGTTGTGCTCTCGGTTCTGTCGCTAGAGGTCGAGCGGGCTACGGATGGCCGCTGCACGTTCGCGCCCGACCCTTCATCCAAGAACCGCGCCACCGTTGGTGGAGCCATTGGTAACGACGCCTGCGGCAACCACTCGGTCCGCTACGGCCGGACCTCGGACCACGTATCCGAAATTGACGTAGTCACCTCCGACGGAGCTCTGCTTACGGCGACCGAAACAGGATTGCGTGCCACCGATCCCACAGACTCCTTTTCCGCTGCCAGGGCAGAAGCGCTCTCGGCGTCGCTGACCCAGCTGGCACAAGAAAACCTGGGCACCTTCCGGCTGGAACTCGGTCGCATCCCCCGCCAGGTTTCGGGCTATCACTTGGAAAATCTCCTGCCTGAGAAGAGATTTAACGTCGCCCGCGCCGTCGTCGGCTCAGAAGGGACGCTGGCCCTAGTTGTGGGCGCCCGCATGAAAATCGTACCAAAGCCTGCCGCAGCCCTACTTGTCTGCCTCGGCTACAACGACGTCGTCGACGCTGCACGCGACATCCCCACCATTCTGGAATTCTCGCCGGCCGCCGTCGAGGGGACCGATGAGGCCATTGTCGCGACCATGCTGCGCCGGCGCGGTGCTGGCTCTGTCCTCGGCCTCCCCAAGGGGAAGGCTTGGCTCTTCGTTGACCTTGACGGCGATGACCTTGAATCAGTGCACGAGCAAGCCGGGCTGCTGCTTGCACGGCTCGCCGCAAACAGCCGGCTGGTGGAGGGCCGTGCCGCCGCAGACCCCGTCGAGCGTGCCTCGCTCTGGCGTGTGCGGGAAGACGGTGCTGGCCTCTCCTCCCGTTTGGCTTCGGGCGGCGAGTCGTGGCCGGGATGGGAAGATTCCGCCGTCGCACCCGAGAAACTGGCCGATTATCTCGAAGACCTGCGCGAACTTCTGGCCGAACACGGCCTCACTGGGGTTATGTACGGCCACTTCGGTGCCGGCTGCATGCATGTACGCATCACATACGATTTGCGCAGCGAGGAAGGCCGGCGAGTCTTCCGTGTGTTCACCAGGCAGGCCGCGGAACTTGTTGTCCGGCACGGGGGGTCGCTGTCCGGCGAGCACGGTGACGGCCGTGCCCGGTCCGAACTACTGCCGCTAATGTACTCGCCCGAAGTAATGGCAGCCTTTTCCGAATGCCGGCGCCTGTGGGACCCGCTGGGCATCCTCAACCCGGGCTCCGTGACGGACCCGGACCCCATTGATTTGCACCTCGCTCTGGAGGGAATCCCCGACCGGGAATGGCGGACGAGCTTCGACCTGCGCCCGATTGCTTCCGCGGGAACCGACCCATGGGTGCACGCCGTACAGGGTTGCATCGGCGTAGGAAGATGCCGCGCAGACAGCGGCGGGGTAATGTGCCCCAGCTACAAGGCGACCCGCGATGAAAAAGATTCAACCCGCGGCCGCTCCCGCGTCCTGCAGGACATGGTCCGCGGCGCGCGCACGGTTGAAAAGGGGTGGAAATCCGAAGAGGTGCGGGAGGCACTGGACCTGTGCCTGTCGTGCAAGGCCTGCTCCACGGACTGTCCCGCCGGGGTGGACATGGCCACCTACAAATCCGAATTCTTCGACCACTACTACCGAGGCCGACTGCGCCCGATAGCGCACTTCTCGCTCGGCTGGCTTCCTCGCTGGCTTCAACTCACAGGCCACATCTCGAGCCTCGTCAACGCACTCCTCTCAACACCCCTCGGAAAAGTCGCGGCCGCCGCCGGCGGACTCACTACCAAACGTGCCCTGCCGCGATTCGCCGGCGCGGGGGAGTGGCGACGAGAGCTTAGGGCTGCCGGCGCCATGTCCGCAGGACAGGCTGATCCCAAGGACTCAGTGGTCCTTTTCGTGGATACCTTCACTCGAGGCTTCCGGCCCGAGGTTGCCGGCGCGGCCGCTCGTGTCCTGGCAGGAGCCGGACACGCTGTCGAGTGCTCGGCCGATGCCTGCTGTGGCCTCACGTGGATCTCCACGGGCCAGCTCGGTACCGCGAAGCGTCTGTTGTCGAAAGCAGCCCAAGCACTGGATGACGGCACCGACCGGCCAATTGTCGTCATCGAACCCAGCTGCGCGGCGGCCCTCCGCAAGGATCTGCCCGAACTAGTCCACACCCCGCAGGCCAAGCGGGTCGCAGCACGTGTCCGCAGCTTTGCAAGCCACACCGCAGACCAGGTCGCAGCAGGCTGGACACCGACCCCGGCAAACCCGGTCCCCGAAGAAGCGGTCCTCCAAACGCACTGCCACGAGTATTCGGTTTTCGGATCGAAGTCCCAACACCAGATCCTTGAGGCGGCCGGGGTGGGCAGGGTCGTCGACGCCGCTGGCTGCTGCGGGGTTGCCGGGAACTTTGGTTTTGAAGCGAACCACTATGACGTCAGCATGCAGGTTGCGGAAAACTCCCTTGCCCCGGCCCTCAGATCCACCAGTAACAACACGACGGTTTTGACAGACGGATTTTCCTGCGCCAGGCAGGTACACCAGCTCGATTCAACGAGGGACAGCCTCCACCTGGCCCAAATCCTGGACCCATTGGCGGCCACGGCCGCAACCCGCACAACTACCACTAGCGACCACCACATCAAGGAAGAAGGGGAAGTCTCATGACCACCAATGTCAGCAGCCTCAGCATCTCCGAGCGAGCACGTGAAGTCATCGCCAAGGTCAGCACCGGCGTCTTCATCGATGGACAGTGGGGAGAAGCTTCCTCCGGCGCCCGCTTCAACGTGGTTAACCCGGCGACCGAGGAAGTCATCGCCACCGTCGCCGACGGCGGCCCCGAGGATGCACAACGTGCCATCGAAACAGCAGGCCGTGTCCAGAAAGACTGGGCCAAGACCAGCCCCCGTCAGCGCAGCGAAATCCTGCGCCGCGCGTACGACCTCGTCATGGCCCGCCAGGACGACATCGCCCTCATCATGACCAGCGAAATGGGCAAACCCCTAGCCGAAGCCAAGGGTGAGATCGCCTACGCCGCCGATTACTTCCGTTGGTTTTCGGAAGAGGCTGTCCGGATAGGCGGTGACCATACGACATCTGGTGACGGAAAGACCCGCGTTCTTGTTTCCCGCGAACCTGTTGGGCCCGTTGTTCTCGTCACGCCGTGGAACTTCCCGATTGCCATGGGTATGCGCAAGATCGGGCCTGCCATCGCAGCTGGCTGTACGATCGTGTTCAAACCCGCAGCTTTGACCCCGCTCACCTCCTTAGCACTCGTCGATATTCTTATCGACGCAGGACTTCCGGCAGGTGTCCTCAATGTCGTGTGCACGACCGAGGCATCCTCGGTGGTCTCACCGTGGATGTCCAGCGGCATCGCCCGCAAAATTAGCTTTACAGGCTCTACCGAGGTCGGTATCCGCCTTCTCGAGCAGGCAGCCAAGCACGTCATGCGGTCTTCTATGGAACTCGGGGGCAACGCCCCCTTCATTGTCTTCGAAGACGCCGACCTCGACCGAGCTGTCGAAGGAGCCGTGGCGGCGAAAATGCGCAACATGGGTGAGGCGTGTACGGCGGCGAACCGAATCTTCGTCCAGCGGCCCGTCGCCGAGGCATTCGCCCTCCGCCTGGCCGCGCGAATGGGCTCCCTTTCGGTTGGTGATGGCGCCGAACCCGGTACCGACGTCGGTCCGCTCATCGAGGAAAAAGCCCTGCGGAAGGTCCAGGAGCTTGTCGACGACGCCGTCAATAAAGGTGCGAAAGTCTTGACAGGAGGCAAACGTCCAGACCGGCCGGGCTACTTCTACGCACCCACCGTTCTCTCCGACGTTTCACCCGGAGCTGACCTCATGACCGAGGAGATCTTCGGACCCGTGGCACCCGTCATCCCGTTCGACAGCGAAGAGGAAGTCATCACCAAAGCAAACGACACACCCTACGGCCTCGTAGGCTACCTCTTCACTCGGGATGTGGACCGCGGCTTCCGGGTGGGTGAGGCCCTGGAGGTCGGCATGCTTGGGCTCAACACTGGCATCGTCGCCAATGCAGCGGCGCCATTTGGCGGCGTCAAAGCATCAGGCATCGGCCGCGAAGGCGGCAAAGTTGGCATCGATGAGTTCCTCGAATACAAGTACTTTGCCGTCCCCCGCCAATAATCAGTGCTCCGGGTGCTGGAAATGACCGAAACAAATCTCCCGACCGCCGCGGCGTCATGGCCAAGAGTGTGTCAGTTAGGAAGGCCACGTTGAAGTCTGATGCGAATATCAGCTTGTTGCCTAAACCACCCCGCTTGAAGAAAGGATTCGTTCCGTTGTCGAGCAAACCGGAGTCGCGGCAAAATTGGGCCAGCCTTCGGCCGGGCGACCGAGTCACCGTTTCTGAATCCCCGCAGACCGCCTTCGAGGCGATCGTTGATGTTCTGACCCAGGATTCAGCAGTTATTTGGGTCCTTCCTGAACCTGGCTTCGGACGTCGAGCGTTTGATTGCAGGGAAGGAGTAGAGATAAGGAAGGCCCACACGGGCTAACGGTCACACAACTCAGGCGCGCCCATTGCGCTTTGGCGCGTGTACAGCCCTGGCGGCCTCAAAGGTGCAGGTGGTGACGGGGGGATCTAGGTGCCCTGGCCTAGCAGTGGGCTACGCGCCGAGCTCGGCAGCGACCTCACGAACCGAATCCAACTGGTTTACCCTTCTAAAAATCTTGCAAATATCCCACAGTACGAGATATCCTGAAATTGCAAAGCAAGGATGCGTTGCGCTTGGTCCCATGCGTTTGTTCGCGTCCCCTTGGGATTGTTCGCTTTTCAATGGGCCAGGACCCAGTCTTTATTTACCCGAAAAGAGGCAGAAATATGTCAAAAAAGGTTGCAATTCTGCATACCAGCTTCGTTTTTGTTTCGGTTGAACCCATAATCAATGATCTTATTGCTGAATTGATTCCCTATGCCGAAGTAATGCATTTCGTAGACTCAGATGTATTAGCGACAGTTGTCCGTGAAAACGGGATTTCGGATCGTAGTGAAGCGCGGATGGTGCATTTGGCGCAAGCGGCCGAAGCGGCCGGTGCCGACATCATTTTTTCTGCATGCTCCTCTCTGGGCCCAGCGCTTGATGCCGCGGCCCGCAATGTTCAAACGCCGGTTGTTAAGATCGACGAAGCGATGGCCATACGGGCTGCAGTCGAGGGCAACCGCATTGGCGTCCTGGCTACAGTGCCAACAACACTTGGACCGACATCGGATCTGATCCGGACGAAGGCTGGCGAGATCGGGCGCGACGTCACCATCGAAACGAAACTGTGCGATGGGGCCTTCTCCGTTCTCATGAGCGGGGACCGGGGAAAACACGACGACATGATCATCGAGCAGGCGGTAGGCCTCGCGAAACAGGTGGACATGATCGTGTTGGCCCAAGCATCAATGAACCGCCTTGCTCCCGTCCTTGAGGAAAAGACACAGATTCCGGTGCTTTCGAGTCCACGCCTCGGCGTTGATTTTCTTGCTCGTCGCGTCGCCGAGCTTTCTGCGTGACCCTTCGCACCACCATGGCCCTGCAATCGGGCTGTAAACCGTACCGCATGAGGAACAAGAGCTTCTTGCGGAGAATAGCTGAGGATGGAAAAGCATGTTGACTGAAGATCAAAAATCAGATCGGGCGCACCAGTTGAAGGCATTGCACGAAAGTCAAGAGATACTTCGGCTTGTCAACGTGTGGGACGCCATCAGTGCCTCGACCATCGCTGCCTTGCCTGAGACGAAGGCAATTGCGACTGCCGGCCATTCCATCGCTGCGATGTATGGTTTTGAGGATGGCACGATGCCCTTGGAGTTGGCACTTGCCGGGATCAAGACGGTCGTGGGAGCGGTTGACCTTCCTGTCACAGCGGACCTTGACGATGGTTACGACAATCCGGCAGAGACCATCCGTCGGGCTATCGGTCTCGGCGTCGTGGGAGCGAACGTTGAAGACCGTATACGGCCTCTTGACGAAGCAGTTGCCCGTGTGCAGGACATCGTCGCTGCGGCCAATGCGGAGGGCATTCCGTTCCAGTTGAACGCCCGTACTGATGCCATCATGCTGGGCGGCGGGCGTCCCATCCAGGAGAGCATCCACGACGCTGTCGCACGTGGCCGCGCATTCCTGGATGCAGGGGCGGCGCTAGTGTTTGTTCCGGGAGCGCGGACCCGCGAAGTCATCGAACCTCTGGTCGAGGGCCTCGGTTGGGGGAAACTGTCCGTGGGCGGTGGAGCCCCCGGATCGCTTCCTGCCGCCGAGATGGAAAAACTTGGCGTAGCCCGAGTTTCGTATGGTCCCTTTACCCAACGTGTCGCTCTGCGGGCGCTTCGGGACCTTGCAACCGACCTGTATGCACATGGCGTCGTTCCAAACGATACCCCTCAACTGAATTAGCGCACTGCACTCGTTGTCCTGAACTGCCTAACTCAATATTGGACGGCTGCATATAGTACGTTAGGTGAGTTGTAGCCCTGGCTGGCACGACATTTAGCCTTCAGGGGGAAGAGGCTCAGCTCGCGACGGCTATTCATTGTCTGGCCGGATATTTACCCTGCTGGCAGGCCCCCGGAGGCAATCTCGACCACGGAATTGCCGCCGAATTCACGCTCTTTCCTTTAACCGCAGTACTGCTGTGTGCAGTTAGCTTCTGCCATCGTCCGGAGACAATCAGCCGAACTTCCGGCGCGGTCCCAGCAAGAAACGCCCGGTGGCGCCGCAGGCATGGGGCCCTCATCGCCGATGAGCCCAATTCGACAGTGGTTGCTTAACATGCGTGGGTGAGCAAGGGCAGCGACTGCCTCGGTAGGAGACCCAGGCCCTCAAACGATAGGTGTCCTGCGGTCGGGAACCGGCCCTTTCGGTGGCGCTGCTGCCACCGGCGGCCCTTCCTGTGGTCTTCCACCGCCCCCACCGCATTTCTGCGCACCCCACGTTTTTGGAATGGACATCCGGAGCCGAACTGGGCACAAATCACCGAGGCCGGGTCCCTGCCTCAGGTAACGGGGTTTGGGCCCCTCGCAGCCCCTGCCTACGGCTGGGACAATGAAGACCTCCGCCAGCTTAGATAGCTGCCCGGAGGTCTTCACTGTCGTCCAACGGTAGGTCAGCGCTGTACGAAAGTGTTGGCGGGTGCGTTGTCATCGGTTGAGATCATAATGCTCTTTGTTTCGAGGTACTCGTTTACAGCCTCGATTCCTTGCTCCCGGCCGAGGCCGGAGCCTTTCATTCCCCCAAACGGCACCATGTAGCTGTATGAACGGTACGTGTTGACCCAGACTGTTCCCACATGGAGTGCCTTTGACATTCGCATGGCACGTCCGATGCTCTTCGTCCAGACACCGGCGACAAGCCCGTAGGCAATGTCATTACCAATTTGCACAGCCTGTTCTTCATCCTCAAACTCGATGATTGAAAGGATCGGCCCGAAGACCTCTTCCTGGGCAATCCGCATATTGTTTGTCACATCTGCAAAGATGGTGGGCTCGATAAATTGACCGCCGGTCAAGCCAGGGCCAGTGGCGGGCTTTCCGCCAAGTATGCATCGTGCCCCGTCGGCCTCCGCGATATCGATGTACTGGAGGACCTTCTGGTACTGCGGAGGAGTTGCGATAGGTCCGACATTGGTCTGTGGATCCATGGGATCACCGAGGCGGATACTGCGGGCGACGCCGAGGAGCTTCTCGGTGAAGGCCGTCTTGACGGAACTGTGAACAAGAAGGCGGGAGCCTGCCGTGCACATCTGGCCTGTGGCTCCAAAAATTCCTGACACGACGCCGGCAGCCGCCAGATCGAGGTCGGCGTCCTCGAAGACTATGTTCGGTGATTTTCCACCGAGTTCCAGGGACACCCGCTTCATAGAGCGCGCGGCGGTTTCGTAGATCTTAGCTCCCGTTACGTCGGAGCCGGTGAAGGTAATCTTCGAAACCGCGGGATGCTCGACCAGCGCCGAACCCACCTCGGGCCCGAGGCCGGTGACAACATTGAATACACCATCGGGGAGACCGGTCTCCTTCAACAGCTTGGCGAATTCCAGGGTGCTGGCAGAAGCAAACTCGGATGGCTTGACCACGACGGCGCAGCCTGCTGCCATCGCGGGGGCGCTTTTAACCGTGGCGAACCACAGCGGCGAGTTCCAGGCGGTCAAAGCAGCAACGACGCCGATGGGTTCGCGAGTTGTAAAGGCGACGGTGTTAGGTTTTGCCACTGGAATTGAGGCACCCTCCACCTTGTCTGCGAGACCGGCGTAGTAATACCAGCAGTCAGCGATAGCCTCGAGTTGGCCGTGCATTTCGGCAAGCAGCTTTCCATTATCGCGTGATTCGATCTCAGCCAGGTGCTCCGCATTCTTGGCGACGACGTCCCCAATGTTCCGCAGGATTTTACCGCGGCCGGATGCAGACAGAGTAGCCCAAGGGCCCGTTGTCATTGCCCGGTGGGCAGCGGTGGCAGCGTGAGCTACATCCTCGCTATTGCCGCGGGCAATCTGGGCCCACGGCTCACCCCGATAGGGATCCATGGTGTCGAGCCAGAGTCCACCTTCGGGATCAATCCAATCGCCATCGATATAGTGCTGGTACTTAGTCACTCGTTTGCTCTCCTATGAGTTGAGTCGTGCGCGCGTGCATGTCCTGAGTTGGCGGGGTCCACCGTGATTTTCGGAGGGTAAGTTGGCGCCCTGTTCGCACATTTAGGATATCCCACATTGTAGGATAGTTTAGTCTTCTTGCGCTAGGAAATATTGAAAATTTCTCGCAGTACAGGACACCATCGGCGCTGTTGGTTGGGGTCGGCGCGCCGCCCGTTCGTCATGATCGAATGGCGAAGCTGCAGATTGCTTCCTGCCACATGGAAGATTTGCGGTGGCGCGCATACGCTCCCTGACCGTGCGAGCAAGCCAATATCTCGCACCTGGCTGTGGTTTGACGCCCGCGTCAGGCGTAGCCTCGGGTGTACAGGCGACAGTCGCGCGCGCCGGTAGTCCAAGGCCCCCTAACGCGCTTCACCTGGCTGCTGATGTCGTCCCTAAAGGAGCCGTGATGTCTGGCTGGAATGCTGACGCTGCTGCCGGCCTGGAGCCCGGTTCGATGACGCTGGTGGAAGGTTCGTCCTTCTCCATTTCCTCGCGAAATGGCGACATAACTGCGCGGGACGGGCCGGAGCTTGTCCTGCGCCGGCCGTCCCGGTACTTTGGAGCCGTTGGCTCGGGCCGGGCACCGGGGGGATGTGGCTAGACGGCTGCCAGGGTGTTGGTCAGGGCCTTGATGATGGCCTCGGTGACGTCGTCGGTGTTGGCTTCGCCGCCGATGTCGCGGGTCAGGTACCCGGCACCCGTGGCCTGCTCGATGGCGGCCTCCACCTTGCGGGCTTCCTCGTGCAGGCCGAAGTGGTCCAGCATCAGGGCGGCGCTGGCGATGGCGCCGATCGGGTTGCTGATGCCCTTGCCGGCGATGTCCGGGGCTGAGCCGTGGACCGGCTCGAACATGGACGGGAAGCGGCGTTCCGGGTTTAGGTTGGCGCTGGCGGCCAGGCCGAGGCTGCCAGCCAGTGCCGAGCCGAGGTCCGAGAGGATGTCCGCGTTCAGGTTGGAAGCGACCACCACGGACAGGTCCTCGGGCTTGAGGACGAACCTCGCGCTCATCGCGTCCACCAGGACGCTTTCGGTCTGCACATCCGGGTAGTCCAGGGCCACGCGGTTGAAGACTTCATCCCAGAGGACCATGCCGTACTGCTGGGCGTTGGACTTGGTGACGGAGGAGACCTTTTTCACCGTGCGGGTCCGGGCGAGGTCGAAGGCGAAGCGCATGATGCGCTCACAACCCTTCTCGGTGAACAGCGCCGTCTGGAGGGCCACCTCGTTGCCGCGGCCGCGGCCGCTGAGGTTCCGGCCGCCCAATCCGGCGTATTCCCCTTCACTGTTCTCGCGGACCACCACCCAGTCGAGCTCGGTGTCATCAGCTTTGCGGAGCGGGGACTGGACGCCGGGCAGGAACTTCACGGGGCGGATGTTGGCCCACTGATCGAAGTTCTGCGTGATGTTCAGGCGCAGGCCCCACAGGCTGACGTGGTCGGGCACGTTTTCCCAGCCGACGGCGCCGAAGTAGATGGCGTCGAAGTCCTTCAGGGCGTCCAGGCCCTTGGAATCCATCATCAGGCCGGTCTTGGCGTAGTACTCCGAGCCCCAGGGGAACTCCGTCCAGTCAAAGGCGAACCTGCCGCCGGAGTTCTGGGCCAGCGCGTCCAGGACGCGGCGCCCGGCGGAAACGACTTCCTTGCCCACGCCGTCTGCGGGGATGGATGCGATGCTGAATTTCTGGGTGGCGCTCATGCCATCCTCCTTGCTGAGTGTTTGCAGCGAGCCCGTTAGCGCGGTCACACTGTTCTTCCTCTTCAAGTTGACTTGCTGTTTCTCCACCGCGTCCAAGACCAAGACTGAATTCACCAGATAGGCGGAACCTATTGATTAGGGGTTAGCGGCCGTGGATCCTTAACGACGTGCAGTTCCGCGACTTCCAGAAAGGCTTCGGCGGCTGGAGTGAGGTCGTACTTGCGGCTGAGGATGGCCACGTCAAGGTCGGAAACAGGTTCGATCAGAAGGGTGCGCAGTCCGGATATATGCGCCAGTGGCGCCCATGAGGAGGGCATGACAGCATGGCCGACGCCGGCAAGAACCAGCGGCAAGATGGACGTTCGATGCGCGACCTCAACAACAATTTCGATGTCGACCCCCTGTGCCAAGGCATCATCGACAAGCCAGCGCATCAGGGACCCCCGCTGGCTGGCAATCAACCGGTGGCCGGCCAAATCTTGCCGCTGGATCGCATCCCCGGGACGGAAGGTGTCCGTGTGCGGGTTCACGATGAGTATCAGGGGCTGGCGCTCCAACTCTAGGACGCGAACGCCGGGTACCCGGATGGGATTGTGGGAGCCCGCCAGCCCAATCTCCGTGCTGCCACTGCGGACGGATTCTATGACTTCTTCCGGTGTGAACGCAGCACTTACATTGAGTCGAACCGAAGGGTGAAGCCTGGTGAAGCCAGCAATCATCGAGCTCAGCGGCTCAATACCCGGGGACGGCATCGTGATAATGTCCAACCGCCCAGTGCGAACACCCCTCAGAGCACCCACCACAGACTGCGCGGCGTCCAGGTCTCGCATCACCAGCCGTGCCGGCCCCACCAGGGCCTGACCTGCTTCGCTCAGCACAGCACGGCGACCTATCCTGTGGAACAGCGGAACTCCCAAGTCCCGCTCCAGGCCAGCAATCGTCTGTGATAGCGATGGCTGCGCAATCAACAGGTGCTCCGCCGCACGATTGAACCCGTCGTGATCTACAACGGCCAAAAAATACTTCAGCTTCCGGGTATCCACTCGAACTCCTAAATCACCCGCTCATGGCTTTCTGCACACGGGTCAGCAATAGGGCTTAAAGGCTGGCCGCGGGCCCTCGATAGCCTACGCTGATCAGAAGCAACACAACCAGGTTCGGATGCCCGCTCAAACAGCCGACCTACCACGTGCCACAGATCACACAAAGAACCTCTGCCTGAGCGACGGAGTCCGCGAAGTGGTCACTCAAACCGTCCCTAAATGCGGAATCTGATGACGGAAAGGTGCGTCACTGCGTTTGCGCAAGCGCGCAGCTTTTCGGCGAAACGCTTTCCTCGTTCGCGTCCAGTCAGCAGAAATGGAACGTTTAGGGCTGATGGAGGCCGAGAAGGCGGACGAATACGCCGGGGTTACTTTGTCGGCCGGCTAACAACCATCGGGTACAACCTGTCCGAGGCCGTCAAAAGCATATGCGCGCAGTCAGCGACGGGAAAAAGCTGGAGGCTTAATAAGAGGCTGATAGCGACAAACGCACTACTTTCAACGGCAGCCTCGCTCACGGCCCAGCTCTGGGCTGCCTCCGCGACTCGGAGAAGCTGCCCGACCGCGTACGAAGGGGGGAGAAAGTGAAGGCACCCTTATTCTGGATGTCCCCCCACTGAAGGCACACTGTTCTTTGCCCCAATCTTCGCGAACTCGAGCGGGGAGTGGACATACCCGTCGAAATGAGCAGAAGCAGATCAAAGCACCCCGATCTGCTGCGAACCACGCCGCCGCAAACTCTACCCTCTCATCTAGATAACCGACGTTCCGTAAAGCGGGCAGTCATGTTCCGATTCCAGGCACCTGACCAGCTCAAAAGAAACAGGCGAACCTATCTGTGCTCTGTCACTGTTCCGCGTGTCAGGTGAATCCCCTTGAGTAAGGCCTAGTCGAAAGGTAGGGCCTTGTACGCGGTGTCCTTGTTCATGTTCCAGCCGGCGACGATGCCTGAGCCCACCATTTGGTCGCTGAGGCGTGCGAGGCGGTAGGCGGGGTCGGTGTCGAGGGCGAGCTGGAGGAATTGGTGGGCTTTACTGCCGCGTCCTTCCCACCAGTTGATGTAGCCGATGGTGGTAAGGACTGGTGCTGCGTGTTGGGAGCTGGTGCGAGTGTAGGCGTGGAGGAGGAGTTGTTGCGCCCATTCGATGCGGGACCATTTCGGTGCCGCGTCTGTTTGGGCGAACAGGATGTCTTGCATGGGTTCGTCCAGGCCAGGAATGTCTGCAATAAGCCGGTCGCGGATGGCAGGGAATTGCAGGTGGGCGACCAAGGCGTGGCAGTCGTCATCGCTGGGATATGAGGTGGAGTCGAGCATTTCGGCCCAGAGTTTCCGGCCGTTCCGGACTGCGTGGCGGTCTTCCTGGTTCCTAATGTTTTCCATGTGCTGTTCGACTGCTTTGGCTTTGGCTGTCTCGTGCCTTCTGGTGGGGAGGGTGATTTGGTCGGTGGGTTGGATGGCGCTGCCGCGGTAGATGAATTCGGCGTTGATGGCGCTGGTTTGGGTGTCGCTGACGGGCAGGACGAGTTCGTGGCCGGATTCACTGTCGTAGGGGGAGAAGGTGTCGTCTCCGACGAACAGGCCGTCGCGGATGGTGATGCCTTGTTCGGCGAGGACTCCTGTGAGTGCGGCGATGGTGCCGGCGTGAGGCCTAGGCTGCCCTGGCTGGGTGGGTTCGCTGGTGTAGACGGCGAAGAGCAGCGACGTGGCAGTGGTGTCGGCCGTGAGGTAGTGCGCGACGGTGTGGGCGTACGGGAGTTCCTGCCCGGGTTCGCGGGGGAGGTCGATGCGCAGGGTCGCGCCGACGCTGTTGTCGTTTAGCGTGATGCAGACCAGGCTTTCCTGTGGCCAGAAGCCGAGTGTGTGGCCGATGAAGCTGAGGACATCCGGTGGTGTCTTGATAGTGAGCTTTTCCATGACCCTGTTTCCTTCACCATTGTCTTATGTGGTTGTTCTGCGGTTGTTGCGGCTGGGCGTCGTTCTGGTAGGGGACCACCCGCTGGGGTCGGCGGCCGGAGTGCAACTTGGGGGACCGGCAACGGGGCCGAAAACTTCATCCGGAGAAACTGCATTTACTGTGAGTGTGGGGAAGTTTTCGGTTTCGGGGGCGGCGCGGTAGCGCCCTGGTTGCGCGAAGGACCGGCCCAGCGATCATGGGACATATCAGAATGACAAGCAGCGATTGAACTTTCACTCGTTCATCGGAGCGAGGTGTTCGGGCGGCATGACTTTTCGACTGGCGGCGATGACACGCGGCCGATGTTCGCGCGGCTGTCGGTGCCCAGGCGGACTATGGAGGTATGGCGACTCCGACGGTGGAGGGGGCTATCCATGAAGTGATGGACCTCGCCTGGAATGTTGTCTATGACCTGCTCGTGGAGCGGGGCCTGCTAGGCGACGGATTATCCGTCGAGCAGTACACGGGTATCCACTCCAGGCTCGACGGGCCCGACCGCTACATGATTGTCCACTCCCCGAACGTCGCGGTCCTGTTCGCGAGCACCTGTCCGGTGGATGCCGTAGTGTTCCACCACGGCTTGTTGGGCGCCGACGATCCGAAGAGCTTCTTCACTCTCCCGGGGGTACAGCCGGACTGAAGGTCCGGTCACGAGCGGCTCGAGCCGAAGTGTGCCCGGATGTTAGCTTTCAGGGCGCATGGCCTCGATGTCGAGTTGGAGGGCGATCTTTTGGTCCGGGGTGAGGGGTTGGACTGCCGTCGTCGGTGGTCGCTCACGATGCCGCTGATCGCCCGCGCCAGCATGATGCCCAGCAGCCTACCCGAAACGACCGTTCCGAGTAGTTGACCGCCTTGTTCGTGGGCTGCGAGGTCGCCGGCGGGCGGGGCGACGAACCGTCCCGACTCCGTTCTCGCACCGATCAGCCCGAGATCGGTCCGCTGATGAGTCTTGGATCTACAACTTGGTGATCGAGGTCGCAAGATAGTGCTTTTGAAGTCGGAGCTGCTCCTCTAGGGAACAGATGTTCCACAGGCGCGCTGTGATGAGCTTGTTGAGGAGTATTCCTACAAATACTGAATGGGCGGCGGTCGTCAGGAAGAATGCGTGGCTTTCGGGAACCGTCGCAGCGATGTAAATGGAGCTTCCAGCGGACATCAGGATGGCAGCTGGAAGAGCTTTGCGTATTCCTACCAGACTGGACCGCAAGCCCTTAAGTTCCGGGGTCCAGTCGGCGAAGAGACTTGCGAGAGGAAGAAACCCGGTCCTTACGGAGTAGTGGAGAGAGAGCATATGGTGCTCCATTGGCGCGCCCGTGGACCTCAGTACAGGTGAGGGAACAATGACGAAGAGCAGGAGAACGCAGGAGAAGGGTAGGTTTTCCTGAAGTTGATCCAACAGATCACCTCCCGGCCGGGATTCTGTTAGCCACGCCAGCCACACCGGGAAGAAGAGGTTGAAGACGACAAGGGACGGCACCAGCCTGATCCGGCACTCCTGCCACACGGAGGTTCTCACGGGTGCCTGTCACGTGCTGAGGGTAAGGCAAACGCCTTCCCAGTTTCCGTACATCTTGCGTCCTTGCCCGGAGTAGGTGAGTAGCCAAACGATTCTCGAGTCGGGTGATTTCGCATCAACTTTGGCCCTTTCTATGCGTCCGTTCGGGTACCGGATGTCTACGTTTTCGCCAACACCAAGTCCGGTCCAGTCTTGGTCCGGGTATTGCCTCTCAGTAAGAGGCGCGTTGCTCCTGGTATGGCTCACTGATATCCCTTCCTCGTCGTGTTGGCAGGTACCCTGATGCATTTTCTGTCAGGGTAGGGAAGTGAGGGTTTTCAGCGTTGCCTTGGCCCCCGCCGCGTGGAGTTCATTCAGCGCTTTGGTGTAGGCGTCGACGAACACTTGGTTGTCGATCAGGTCTCCGAAGATCTGGCGGTTGGACACGAACGCCAGGGGCTCTTCGCGCTGACGGGCGGCCGAGGCCATCAGCGGTTCTTTGAGCCGGTCCACGACGTTAATCGGCTTTCCGTGTTCGTCGGTACCTTCGGCGTAGCGGGCCCAGCTTGCCACAATGGCGGCCGAGCGGTGGATTTCGCCCCCCTGATTGAGGTTGGTGCGGATGACCGGCAAGAGCCATTTGGGTATCCGGTCGGAGCTCTCGGCGCACAGGCGGTCGAGCGTGTCGCGGATGTACTCATTGGAAAACCGCTCGATGAGGGTCTGCTTGTAACTGTCTAGGTCTATTCCGGGGACCGGCTCAAGAGTCGGGGTTGCTTCCTTGTCCATGTAGTCGAGCAGGAAGCGGGCAAACAGCGGGTCTTGGGCGGCTTCGTGGGCGTAGGTGTAGCCGGCAAGGTGGCCGAAGTAGCACATGCCCTGGTGGCTGGCGTTGAGCAGGCGGAGCTTCATGAGCTCATAGGGTTCTACGTCGGTGACGAGTTGGACGCCGGCCTCCTCCAGCGGGGGGCGGCCGAGACTGAATCGGTCTTCCAAAACCCACTGCTCGAAGGGTTCGCACACCACGGGCCAGGCGTCCTCGACGCCATAGTCCTTTGCTGCTGTCGTGCGGTCCGCCTCCGTTGTGGCGGGCGTGATGCGGTCCACCATGCTGTTGGGAAAGGGGACATCTTCTGCAACCCAGGTGCCAAGTTCTGGGTCTTTGAGGGCGGCAAAGGCGGTGAACATCTTGCGGGCGACGTCGCCGTTGCCTTGGATGTTGTCGCAGGACATGACGGTGAAGGGGGCCAGTCCGCGTTCCCGGCGGCGGGCAAGGGCGGCGGTGACGAGACCGAAGGTTGTGCGTGGGGCCGCTCCCGGTTGAAGGTCGTGGATGACGTCAGGATTATCAGCGTTGAATACCCCGGTGACGTGGTGGAAGTTGTATCCGCCTTCGGTGACCGTGAGTGAGACGATTCGGATGCCCGGGGAGGCCATCTTCTCAATCACTGCTTCGGGGTCATCCGGTGCGAAAAGGTAATTGATGATTGAGCCGATGATTCTGGCTTCCCTGGCGCCGTCGGCATGTTTCACGGTAAGGGTGTAGAGGCAGTCCTGGCTGTTCATGACCTTTTCCATGCGGGCATCTCCGGGTAGGACCCCAACACCGCAGATGGCCCAGTCGAGGGCTTTTCCGGCGTTCATAAGCCGGTCCAGGTACATTGCCTGGTGTGCACGGTGGAAGCCGCCGACTCCGAAGTGGACGATGCCCTCGGTCAGGTCGGACCGGTCGTACGCAGGCGGGTTGACCACGCCGGAAATGCTGGACAGGGTTTCGTTGCTGAGGGTCTGCATGAGGTGGCTAACCTTCCAGGACTGACGAGGGGATGGTCAGCGGACCGAGATCGGCAAAGCCCGGTGGGTTCGCTCCCGGCCGAGAGCAGGTGAGGGCGGCTGCCTTGTTCGCATAGCGGGCCACAGCATCTAGTTGTTCGTGGGTGATCGCGTGGAGGCGCTCCCGGGCAGCTGCGCCGAGGACGTCCAGTTGCGCCAGCCCTGCAATCAGTGCAGCCATGAAGGAATCTCCGGCCCCGACCGTGTCCGTTACCGTGACCGTCTCTGCAGGCAGGTCGACCTTGCCTGCCCTACTGAGGATGACTGGCCCCTCGGCGCCGCGAGTCAACGCCACCAGGGCAGGCCCCAGCGCCAGCCATGCCTCCATCGTCTCCTCCACTGTCTTGTCGGGGTAGAGCCAGCTGAGGTCCTCGTCGCTGGCCTTGACGATGTCGCTGGCGCTGACAAAGTCTTCTGCCTGTTCCCGCGCGGTGTCCCTGTCCGGGCTGATCCCCGGCCTGCAGTTGGGGTCAAAGCTGATCGTGGCATGCTGCCGCGCTCCCTCAATCAGGCCCATGACGGATTTGCTTCCCGGAGGCAGGACCGTGGCGATGGATCCGGCGTGGACATGCAGGGAGCTCTCCGCGGCAGCCAAGGCCGGGATGGATGCGCCGTTGATGTCCCAGCTGATGTCGAACGTGTACTGGGCGGCCCCGGTGTCATCCAGGGTTGCCAGGGCCGTTGATGTCGGCTGGAGGCCTCCGACGATGGTTTCTACACCGTTGCTGTCCAGATGCTCGGCGATCAACTGACCGTGCAGGTCCTTGGCGAAGTGCGTGACGAGTTTGGTTCGGAGGCCCAACCGGGCGCACCCGACAGCCACGTTCAAAGGGCTGCCACCAGGGTGCTTTTCTGTTGCGCTCTTCCCGTTATGGGGGTCACTGATGATGTCAACGAGTGATTCCCCAATCACGGTGACCAGGGCTGTGTCGTCGACGAGCTCCGGCTGGGGCCCGGGACCTTGTGATGGCATGGCTGCTTCCTCGCAGGTTGATGCTGAACTGGTTGTTGATGCCTGGAGTCCGCCGGCTAGCGGCCCGGGTAGACGACTGCTTTGAGCTGGCCGGGCTGTTTCCCGGCCTTAAGCGCGTCCTCGGACTCGGCGAGGTTGAACTTGCCGGTCACGAGAATGTCGAGGTCGACCTTGCCGTCGGCGATGAGTTGGATCGCCAGCGGCCATGTGTTGGTGTAGCGGAAGACGCCGGACAGCCAAATTTCCCGGTTCTGGATGAACGAGACGGGGAGCTCGACGTCGTCAGCTCCGAGCCCTACCAGGATCACTCTGCCCGCGGGGCCGACAGCCTTGATCCCGGAGCGGACCGCCTGCGGTGCACCGGAGGCGTCGATGAAGGCATCGACATCCAGCCCTTCCAGGCTGTCCGTCTTCGCGTTGAGAGCGTGGGTTGCGCCGTGTTCCACCGCAAAGGCGAGCCGATCTTCGGCGATATCGCTGATGTAGATTTCGGTGGCGCCGAAGGCACGCGCAGCCTGGGCTGCGATGATGCCGATGGGTCCGGCGCCTGCGATCAGGACCCGGCTCCCGGGGCGGATTTCCGCCCGTTCACAGGCCCAGAGTCCCACGGAGAGTGGTTCGATGAGCGCGGCGGCTTCGTCGCTGACGCTGTCCGGGATGTCGTAGGCGAAGTCGGACTGGATGGTGACGTATTCGACGAACGCGCCGTCGATCGGAGGGGTGGCGTAGAACTTGATGTCGGGGCAGAGGTTGTAGCGCCCGGCTTTGCACTGCTTGCATGTGCGGCAGGGGCGTTGGGGTTCGACGGCGACGCGCCGGCCGATCCGGGCCGGGTCAACGGAGCTTCCGACGGCTGCGATCCGGCCGGACAGTTCGTGTCCGAGGATCAGCGGGTGGTCCACGACGTATGGGCCGATCCGGCCATGTTCGTAGTAGTGGACGTCGCTGCCGCAGACGCCCACGGCGGCGACCTTGACCAGGACCTGGTCGGCGTCGAGCTGCGGTACGGGCACGGTTCCCATGGCCATGTTGCCCTGGCCTTTCAGTATGTTGGCGCGCATCGTGGGGGGCAGCTCGGGCTGTCCGAGCGCAGGGGACTGTGCGGTTGATGTTGTCACAGGAAGATTCCTCCAAAGATTTTGCAGGGGATTGGGCTTGTCATTTGACGGCGCCGAGGGAAAGGCCCTGGACGAGCTTGTCCTGGGCTGCGAAACCGGCGAACAGGACGGGCAGGGAGATGACCACGGCTGCGGCGCAGACCTTGGCCAGGAACAGTCCCTGGCTGGAGACGAACCCGGTGAGGAAGACTGGGGCGGTTCCGGCCACGACGCCGGTGAGAACCCGGGCAAGGAGCAGTTCGTTCCAGCTGAAGATGAAGCAGATCAGCGCGGTCGCGGCGATTCCGGGCATCGCGACGGGGGCGACGATCTTGCGGAGTGTGAGCAGGAGGCCTGCACCGTCGATCTGGGCTGCTTCGAGCATTTCTTCCGGGACTTCGGCGAGGAAGGAGCGCATCATCCAGACCGCGATGGGCAGGTTCATGGACGTGTACATGAGGATCAGGAACCAGATGTTGTCGAGGGCACCGGTGGTCTTCGCGAACAGGTATAGCGGCAGGATCGCGGCGACGACGGGCATCATCTTGGTGGAGAGGAAGAAGAACATGACGTCAGTCCACTTCTTCACCGGTTTGATCGACAGCGCGTAGGCCGCCGGGATGGCCAGGACCAGGACCAGGACGGTGGAGAGGATCGAGGCGGTGGCCGAATTTATCAACGGCGGCCACGGGCTGACGCCGGAGCTTTCACCGAAGAACTCCTTGTAGGCGTCCAGAGTCAGATTGGCCGCCACCGAGGGCGGGTTCGTTGCTGCGTCGGTTTCGGAGTGGAATGAGGTCAGGATCATCCACAGGACGGGCGTGGCGAACAGCAGCGCCAACAGCCACGCGGCGATACCGGCAGCGGTGTTGTTGCGAGTGGGGTCCATGCGGGTCTTGCCACGGCGACGCTGCCCGGTGTTCAGCGCCGTCGGGCCGGCAGGTGTACTTTGGGGTGCCGCAGGCGTGAGGGTGCTCATCGTGCTGCCTCCTTCTTGAAGAGCGAGAAAACGGTGCGGAGGGCGAAGGTCGCCACAATGATGGTCCCGATGACCACGACGACGCCGGCTGCGGAAGCGAGGCCGTATTCGTTGGCGAAGTAGAACGTCTGGTAGATCGCGTAGGGCAGGTTCGCGGTGCCCAAACCGCCCGAGGTGAGGGTGAAGACGGCGTCGAAGTTCTGCACGATGTAGATCGCGCCGAGCAGTCCGCCCAGCTCCAGATACTGGCGCAGGTGCGGCAGCGTCAGGTGCCGGAAGATAATCCACGGCGTGGCGCCGTCCATCTGCGCGGCTTCGATGGTGTCCATGGGCCGGGACTGCAGCCCGGCGAGCAGGATCAGCATCATGAAGGGGGTCCACTGCCAGACTAGGGAAGCGATCACTGCCATCAGGGGTGCCTGCGAGAGGAGGTCCGGCTGGGGAGGGGCGTCACTGCCGAACAGTGACCAGACCCAGGTCAGAACGCCGTTGATCAGCCCGTATGTCGGGTTCAGCAGGGCGTGCTTCCAGATGAGCGCGGCGGCCACGGGCACCACGAGGAACGGGGCGATGAGCAGGGTGCGGGCCAGTCCGCGGCCGATGAACTTCTTGTCCAGCAACAGAGCCAGCCCCAAACCGATGAGAAGGCTCGCGAAAACGACCGAGACCGTGAGGAGGATGGTGGTGAAAATAGCCTGACGCAGGTCAGCGTTGGTCAGGACCTCGATGTAGTTGCTGAACCCGGCGAATCCCGTCTGGTCCGGGCGGAGGCTGTTCCAGTTCATAAACGAAATGATCAGGGTCACCACGAACGGGAGCTGGGTGACGATGATGAGGAAGATCAGGGCCGGCAGCAGCGGCGCACGCCGTGCCCAGGCCAGGGCGCGCTCACGTGACCTGGCGTTCCTTGAGGGTTTGATTGTGCTGTGCCCGGGGCGGGCGGCGGTGCGCGCTGGTGCGGTAGTCATGGTGGTCTCCTGCGATGCTGCGGCCCCCGATCAGGCGGCCGCAGCACCGGGTGGTGGGTGGTTTACTTCTTGTACTTGTCGCCGATTTTTTGTGCTGCGTCTTGGCCCTTGGCGAGGGCGTCAGGGACGGAGCCCTGCCCTGCGATGGCGGAGCTGACACCCTGGGAGACCGTGGTGCCGAGGTCAGCGAACTCGGGGATGCCAACGAACTGAATGCCTACCACGGGCCGTGGCTGGACCCCTGGGTTCTTAGGGTCGGCGTTCTCAATGGCGGTCCGTTCAGCCTGGAAGAACGGGGCGGCCTTCTGGAAATCTGCGTTCTGATAGGTGGAAACGCGCTTGCCGGAGGGGACTTTGGCCCAGCCAAGCTTGGAGGCTACGAGCTCCTCGTACTTCTTGGAACTTGCCCAGGCGATGAACTTGCTTGCTGCGTCCTGCTTCTTGGAGGCAGCCTGGACACCCCATGACCACGTCCACAACCATCCTGAGGACTTGGTCTCTTTCACCGGTGCCTGGACGTAGCCGATCTTGCCCTTCACCGGTGAGGCGTCGGCTTCAAGGGATCCGGCGGCGGAGGTGGCGTCGTACCACATGGCCACCTTGCTCTGGCTCATGTTGTTCAGGCACTCAGTGAATCCGGCCTGTGCTGCACCGGCTTCGCCGTGGGCCCGGACCAGGTCAACATAGAACTGGGTCGCTGCTGTGAACTCGGGCGCGTTAACCTTTGCGTTCCAGTCTTTGTCGAACCAGGTTCCGCCGAACGTGTTCACCACAGTGGTCAACGGGGCGAAGACCTGGCCCCAGCCGGGCTGGCCGCGAAGGCAGATGCCCTTCATGCCCGGAGCTGCGCCGTCGGCCTTGGCTGCCAAGTCAGCGACCTGGTCCCAAGTGGGCTTTTCCGGCATGGTCAGGCCCTTGGCGTCGAACATGTCTTTGCGGTACATCAGGAAAGAAGACTCGCCGTAGAACGGCTCGCCGTAGAGCTTGCCGTCCGTACCGGTCAGGGATGCCGTGTATGCAGGGAGGATGTCGTTCTGGTTGAACTCAGCGTCCTTGGCTACGTTGTCCAGTGGTGCCAGCCACTTGTTCGCTGAGTAGAAGGGAATTTCGTAGTTTGACAGCGAGGCCACGTCGTACTGTCCGGCTTGGCTGGAGAACTCCTGGCTGATCTTGGCCCGGACATCATTTTCCGGGAGGACCGTGTAATTGACCTTGATGCCGGTGTCTTTGGTGAAGTTATCCGCGGTGAGCTTCTGCAAATCCTCCATTTGGGGGTTGTTCACCATCAACACGTTGATGCTGTTCTGGTCGCCTGCGGAGGTTCCACCGCCGGCACCTGAACAGGCAGAGGCGGAAAGGGCAATACAGAGGGCGCCTGCCGCCATCGAGGCTACGCGTATTTTTGCGCGCATTAAGGACTCCTTTGTTCTTCATGGGGGTAGCACAGTCCCCGCGCTTACGACTGCTGCGTTGAAAGGCGGTACTGGAGCGAGGCCGAGGCCGGAAAATCCGGTGTGCCGCGCTGATGTTCCTCAACATTAGGGCTGTGAGGCGGGGCGCAACTAGCGTCCTGGTTGCGAATTTCTGATACTAATTTTCCTTCGCTAACCCACTCGGGAACCGCTACTGTGGGGAAACATGGTCATAGCGCTGTCCATATTTCATAAAAACCCTGCAGCTGGAGGTCCCCGATGACTGACGAAGACCTCGCCGACGGCGCAACGACGCGGCTGGCCGAAAGGCTGCTGGGTATGCGCGCCAACCGCGAAATCATCCCTCCGGACCCCAACCACTCAGTCAGGTGGCACGAACATGACTACCCCAGCCCGGTAGCACGATGGAATTACCACCCCGAATACGAAATCCACCTCATCCGTAAAGGCACCGGAAAGTTCATCGTGGGAGACCACATCGGAACCTTCGAGGCCGGCCACGTGTCCATCGTGGGGTCAGGCCTGCCCCACGACTGGGTCAGCGACTTGGAACCCGGAGAAGTCCTCCACAATCGCGACGTGGTGATCCAGTTCGACGGAAAATGGGTAGAACGGGCGTCATCCCTCGTTCCTGAGATGGCCGAGATGAAACCCCTTCTGGAACAGTCCGCACGCGGCATCGAGTTCTTAGGCAAGTCCGCCAAGACCGCGGCCGCGTCAATGGAGGCGATGGGAACGGCGACAGGGCTTGGACGGCTTCAGCACCTCATGGAGCTGTTCTCGACCTTGACGCGCGCGCCTCAGGAAGAACGACGATACCTGGCCGACGAGTGGTTCAGGCCGCAACTGGACGGCCAAGCCGCAGCAGTCGTGGACATCGTCCTGGAATACGTATTCAGCAACCACGCCGGAATCATTAAAATGTCAGATGCTGCGGCCCTTGTCGGGATGTCGGAACCGACATTTTCCAAGTACTTCAAACGCGCCACCGGCCAGAACTTCAGTGACTTGACCCGAAAGCTGCGTCTCGCCCACGCCCGCCGGCTCCTGGAACGCAGCGATAAGCCTATCTCGGAGATCTGCTACGACGTCGGCTTCTCGAACCTTTCAAACTTCAACCGGCACTTCCTCAACGACGCGGGGGAGACTCCAAGAAAGTATCGCCAGCGTCTCCAAAACGGGGCCATTAAGTAGCCCTTGACATTGAGCTTTTACACAGTCCCGTTTTCTCTTCACCGGTGTTACTGCTGCACTTGGAAACAACTGGAAAAACAGGAATGTCTAGGCATGGGTGCTGATCAGTCCGAACAGCGTGGGGAACGCGTTCTCCACGGTCGCCCTGGACGGCGGCGCTTCCGTCCATGCTTTGAATGACGGCATAGCCCATGCCGATCCGCGGACCACCAGGTGGAATGGCCCGGGCCTGGACCAACCGCCTCGCCGGTACGACGTCATCCGGGCGCTGGGGTGAGGCAGCGTCCTGAACCTTCCTTTCGGCGGAATCTGCAGCTAATGGCAGCACATGTAGATTTAGTGCGCCCGCGCACTTATAGCGTTATCTGCGCGTGCCCGTCTGCCTCGGTATCCCAGCCCAGAAGACGGTACGCGTTGGCGCCCATGATCGCCTCAGCCAGTTCTTCTCCCGCAAGCCTTTCAGCCCAAGTGAGCACATCGGAATAGGTCATCGGTCAGCAGATCCCTGACCTTGCCACCGATGCGTGGCAGCGGGCGGCAACAACCCTAACTAAGCATGGATGGCATGTTGAAATTCAAGCCACGCCGGGGCAGTGGCGTGAGCTCAAACCCGTCGTTTGTGATTGGCCTTCAAAACTCGTCATCGACCATTTCGGGCTCCCAGACCCAGCCCAAATGGAAGGCGTGGATAGTGTGGTTGACCTGACAGCGAAAGAGCACGTGTGGATGAAGTTCTCCGCCCCTTACCGGTCGTCACGTGAGGACGCGGAAAGGATCTTCATCAGGTTGCGGGACCAGGGTTTGACCGAGCGGCTGGTTTTCGGCAGCGATTGGCCTTTCACCCGTTTCGAAGGCAACACAACATCCAGGACAATGATGTGGTACTGGATGGTTTTTGGCAGTGCTGCCTTGGTGGCCGAAGTTCTTGACGTCGGAACCCAGATGTTCGCACCCCTTTGGGAGTCCTCGCTTCTGACGTTTGGGGGAGTCGGATCAATCCTGCTAACGGCAGGACCCGCATATAAGGAGTTTCGAGAGGCTCAAGCCACCGCAATGGCTACTCGAAGCGAAGGATGAAATTTTCTCATCCGGTCTTTGGTACGTCTTGCGCGCTGATACCAACGCTTTGGCTGCGCTACCAGCACCAGCATTTATTTTATGTCCGTTATGCCTACACTCCACGGATGTATGCAAGCAGAGCTGCGTCCGATGACGTCCCAGAATCGGAGGTATGTTCGCAACGGTCACAGGACTGGAGCCCTGGTGCGTAGTTCGCGTGAGTGGCGTGGTCCTGGGCCGTAGGCGGGACCGGCGGCCTCTTCAGAGGCAGCTGTCCGCTACTCCGGCTAGCGGCATGCACGATTCTCAGGTGCGGTTGGCGCTGTCTAGGGGTACTGAACTGTTACTCTTTGAAAAAATTCATGGGGGATTTATGGGAAACAGGCGACTAACAATCTATTTACTGCGCAACGTCTCGCAGCCAGACGACGCGATCGCGCCAGATAAAAGCCCGCAGTCTCAAACGCTGGATGCTTCCTCCGGCGTTGAGGGAAAGTTCTATTTCTCGTCCCGCCGCGCCGACCCGCCCCCATGGGTTTCATTCGTTGAACCGATTCTTTCCTCCCCGCTGCAATCTGTGACGACGTCAACGGCCTCTGGTCTCCTAATCATCAAGGCCAATGAAAGACATTTCGCTCTTACCTTCGGGTACGGACGTGGCTTTATAGATCCTTCTAAGGTCGAGCACCAGTTTGGGCTTCGAGTCGCTCTCAATCGAATTGATCCGCGCCATATCCGTAGCCTAGACACCAAAACGTTTGAAGACATGGTGGTAACCAAGAACACACAATCGAGCAAAAGCTCCGAGTTGCCAGCATTTGGGGTTGACGTATCTCGTGACATGCTTCGCGCTGTTACTGGCGAGCCCCGAGATAAAGCCCTAGCGAAGCGTCTTTCCGGTTCGGATGCCTTGGTCCTCAACGTGGAGATTCTTCCCGCTGATCTACCGAAGCTATGCGAGGAACTCTATGAAGCCTTCCAAGATGATGCCTACAAAGCGAACTTCGAGTGGATCGACCACCTGGCGCTCGTCACAGATCCAGAGTCTGTATCTAAACTCAATGGTCTTCTCGAAAAACAACTTGTCGCCGGCGATACCTCCAACACGCACATGGCGATGCCAGAAGCAATCGACTGGGAGGATGTCGACGCGTTCAGGATTGGAGGAACTCGAAAGGAGGAGTACGAGGACCTGGATCTGGATGACTATCTCGACCGTTTGGGCGAAGGGAAATCGGACATTACGATAGAGCGACTGCGGACCCGCCACGTGTCTGTACGCTTTAGCCGTTCCGGTGACTTCGACTCTCGATGGAACGTCTATCAGTGCCTGGTGACAGAGCAGCGGCTTGAATCACAATTGCATGTGTTGATTGAAGGCCGCTGGTTTGTGGTGAGTGATTCCTTGGTGGCGAAGGTTGATGAATTCGCCTCCTCCTTGCCGGGACCCGTAACTGCTCTGATCGAATCCAAGGCTGGAGAGGTTGAGGCAAAATACAATGCACGTTTAGCCGATTCAGCACCTTCGAACCTCCTCCTGCTTGACGCGCGCATCAAGAGGCCAGGAGGAGCATCCAGCGGGATCGAGCTCTGCGACGTCCTTTCGGCCAGTGGAGAATTCATACACGTTAAGAGGAAGACGCGATCTGCGACCCTGAGTCATCTGTTTGCGCAAGGCGCGGTGTCGGCAACGACATTTGTTGCTGATGGAACCTTCCGTGATGAGCTGCGGAAAGTTGTTGAAGCTGAAACACAAGAACCCCAGAGGACAATCTGGCTCGACTTGATTCCGAACGGAAAATCCTTGGTGGATCGGTCCAAGTACTCGGTTTCCTACGCTGTGATTGCCAATTCCAGCCGGTTGGGAACGGACTGGTTGCCCTTTTTCAGCAAGCTGAACCTGATGCAGAATGGCCAGCAATTACAAAATCTTGGCTTTCGGGTCTCAATTTCGAGAGTCGCCATCACATAATGGAGAGGCCCCGCTAGATCAAGTGGATCTCTTGATAGTTCTTAAGGACAGATGATTCGTTACATGCCATTACATTTTCTGCATTGAAAATAAATAAGATTAGCTCGTACATGATGCAGGTATATATCGCACTAACCGACTGCGTGCACCTACCTCCGAAAGGAGTGGGCTGGATGGGTTTTGGGGGACATCAATATGGCAAGGACAGTTACGCAGGTCTGCTCTACCGAAGGCTGTGGCAAGCTTGCGGCTTTTAGGACCACCACCAGACCTTCCTGGTGTTTAGACTGCATTGACCAGCTTTTTCGTGTCGGTGGCCTGATCCCCCTTGAGCCTTTTGTTGACCGTAAGTCCTACCGCCGTACAGAGTGCATCGCCTGCAAATCTCGCTTGCCCTACCGGTTCGAGTACGTGCTCGATCAGCGGCCGTACGGGCCGGTGTGCAGAGTGTGCCACTGGCGCGAATGGGGCGAGCAAAACCGCGCCAGGACAAAGACGGAACTGGATCAAGTCGTGGGTGCCGCACTGCAGGCGGCGACTGGACTCAGCGAGGCAGACCGGGAACTGCTCGCGACAGACGCGCCGGTACGAGCATCGGTGAGGAGATGGTGGTGGCCCAAGGAACGCATTCAGGCGACCGTTGGGATGCTCCACCATGACCTATTGTTCGATACCGCAGAACACAATGACGGCATGGACCCTATTGCCATCAAGTGCCTGAATTGCGGCTACGAGCACGTAGAGCTGCCCGGCCGTTTGGCCGCGGAGCTATCTGGTCACTGGTGCCTTTGCCCGATTTGTAACAGCCGCAACAAAGGGATCTGCGCCTCCGATGTCGTTGTCGGGTTTTCGTCCTATGGCATGTCCGTTCCTGAGCCAGAGGCAGGAACCGACATTGTCCAAGCAGCAAGGTGCGCACGCTGTGAGACACCCCGGCGGATTTCCATGCGTCGCCTAAACAGGGGCGCCGTCCCATGTTATGTGTGCGATGGCGCCGCGGATCCCTCGAGCCCTCACCGCGTGTACCTCTTCCACTTTCCGGACTGGCATGCATATAAGGTCGGAATTACTAACAGCGGCAATGATTCACGCCTGGACAGACACCGGCTTGCGGGTGGCCAGCTGATTGAGCTCATTGAAGTACCCCACCGGGGTGCTGCCTTCTGGGTTGAACAAGAAGTCCTCAATGCTATGGGGCCCTGGCCCGCTACGGGCCTACCTACAGATCGAGTCATCAGCGGGTGGACCGAGATGTGGGACAACAGCGCCCCCATAAATGTTCGGCTGGGAGACTACATCGAAGCGGCCAGCGCCATCACCCTTGACCGCGAGCTCATCGAGGATTGGAAGCGCAACAGGTCCGTGCCGGTCCTGCCGTCTTCAGACTTCACACCGAATCGCGGCGATACCGTTTGCTTCACTGGGTCGGGTCCCGAGAAGTCCCGGGCCCAGTGGAAAACGCTGGCTCAAGGAGTCGGACTCCGCGTCGCAGGTTCCGTCACCTCGATTACTTCGGTGCTTGTTGCTCCTCCCGGCGGCAGCCCGAACGCGAAAGTCGTTGCGGCATTGAGTACGGGTGTACCGGTCATCAGCTATGAGGTTTTTCTTGCGGCTGTTGAAGGCCTGAAGTAAGCCCCTGACTTCGTCCTCCATCTGGGTCAGGTACGGGTTCGGCCGAACCTGCATAGCACCCGCGGCGGCCGGACCAGCCCGTCCGGGTTGAGACGGAGCTCACCCGGTTTGTAGGAGCCCGCACTCTATCCCTGTCCCCGAATTGTATAAAGCCTACTTTTGCTTCCAGCTGCGGAGGGCATCGGATAGGGCTGCGAGTACAAGCTGTACCTCGGCGTCGACGATCTCGAAACTTTGCCCAGGGCATGTCGATTCCACAAGGCCGTACAACGGCAGGTGTTCACCGAGCCCGCTCAGCGTGGGCGGGATGAGGTAGTGCATGCACCGGTTGCGCAGTTTCCGAAGCGAACGGAGGTTGACTGCTTCCGAGGAATCAATGACGCTGCTGATCCTGACCATTCCCGGGGTTTCAGCGAGCTGCGGATATCTGTTGCGGACTTCGTCCAGAGCGTTGAGTGCATGGGAGACAGTGACGAACTGAACGCGGAAGACCGGGTTGGTAAAAGGTCCTTCGACAGGTTTGAAGGCGTGCAGGCAGCTGTTGACCGATCCTTCAATGACACATAGGACATCTTTGAGTGCAGTCGGGAACTCGGGTTCGAACCGCGTCTCGTAGTAGCCTGCACGGTCGAGTGTGATTTCCGATGGCGCCTCGCCCCACTGTTTGACCGGCAAGGGCGTGAATTGTGGTGCATGACCAAATTGCCGGAGGATCAGTGCCGCTGCGCGCCCGATGTCGTAACCGAAGCGCTTGGAGTAGTCATGAGGGACGATCCTCCGCTCAGCAAGCCGCCCGGACTGTTGGAACTCCGATGAGCGGCTGGTCGAAAATACCCGACCGTCCCGGATCCCCATGCCGAAATTACGGCCCGGAGACCACGCATTGGAGTGTTCCCCGTCTATACGTTCAAAGTCCTGAATCACCCCTTCGTATAGCTTCTTGGTGTCATCGAGGAGTTTGACCGTGTGTCTGGCTGCTTCGATCTGGGGCGCAAATTTCAGAGCGACTGCCTGGACCTGGGTCGGCCGTCGACGCCATAGCAGGACCATTCCCTCATGGACGATTCGCGCCATGTGGGGCGTTAGCACCAAACCAATGATTCCTTTCCATTGCGGGTTTGACTGGCTTGCCTCACCCATGGAGGCGATCCAGTTGATGTCATCCTGAAGCATGCGCAGATCCAACGCCGCCCAGTCGGCTTCGGCTGCTGATTTGTCCTGTCGCCGCTTTAGTTTGGCGCTTTTTCCGCTCATGTTTCCGAGACTAGCCCACACCGGTGCACGGTCAGGGGGATGAAGGAGCTCCGGTTTGGTCCGTCGGGTGAAGTCCGCCGCATGGTGAATGTGCTGTTCACTGCTGCGTTGATGCCGGTCGGGCCTGCCCTGATGGCGACTAGCTACCAGCAGGTGGACGCCGACGAAGAGCTCGGCCGCCCCGGCGTCCAAGTCACCGGGTCCATCGCCCACTTCAGTAACGCAAGGAAGGCACAAACGGGGACATTACGGTGGAGTACGTGGCAGCCGACGGGGGGGTGAGCCGCGACGCCAATGCCCCGATGGATCATCAGCAGCCCCCGTCCGTCGGTGAGCAGGTCACCATTGCGTACCGCGAGCAAGACCGGAACCAGGCTGTCATGCTCGGCTATGAAGGCAACAACGAGTTCCTAGGCGGTATCGGCGTGATCCTGACCGCGGTCTTCACAACGCTTGGCCTGATCCTCATCGTTACCGGGCTGAGGAGGGGACGACGGGACGAAGTCCGCAGCCCGAACGTGCGGTGCGGTGCGGCAGAGTTGTGAAGACCTCGACTTTGGACTTGAAGTGGGCGTGGCGGGCTTGTAGATCTAGGGCCGCACCCCGGGAATGGTCCTGGCTGAAAGGAACGCCCTCAATGCTTCCGGCTCCAGAAGAATCTCCTTCTTCATCGCCCGGTTTATGTTCACGTCGCCGATCTGGTCATGAATCGAGACCCTGGCCAGAGACACTTCCGGCGAGTACAGCGCGTACGCATCCTCGATTGCGTCGTAAATGGCCCGCTGCCTCCAGCGGGAAGAGCCTTGGGGTCGAGAACCCCTTCCTCATCGGAGCTTCCGAATATGCGGTCCGAGGAGGGGCTGGCCCACTTTCCGCAGTAACTCCCGGCTTGCCGAGCCCTAATCACAGGAAGAATAAGTCGATTCGACACGTCTGGACCCTAGAACGACTTTCAAACTGATGAGACTACGTGTCGCTGCACTGATGAAAGCTCGCTTGCCAACCGGCGGGGATGCGCTTGAACTTGCGCTTGGCCTGACACAATAGGAGCGTGAATCAAATTGTCCTCAGGCTGGTTACAGCGTCGGCCGAGCGAGTCCTTGGCGAATACGATCACTCGTTTTCTATCCCGCCAAACGATGAATTCGTAATTTTATATGGCCCGAATGGCGTTGGCAAGACAAAGTTTCTTGAAATTATAGATGCTTTGACGCGTCTCAGTGGGTTTGCTCTGTCAAGTCTTCCCTTCGAATCAGCCGAATTGACGTATTCGGACGGCTCGGTGCTTTCCGTCATGCGTCTGGCGGTCTCGAACGAGGACAGGGCAGAGTTGGCCGAACCGTCCTTTTCCGTTCGGTTCTCTCTCAAGCGGCCCGGCTGTGATCCTTTCGCTTGGGATTACGAAGACGATGGATTCAACGACATGGTTCGCAAGTCGCTGCCCTATGAGCAAATCACTGAGTTTCTCTGGCAGGATCCAAATGACGGTGAAACCCTGCACATTGATGAACTGCGCGCTCGCTTTGCGCACAGGATAAAGAAGCGCGAGCAGAATACTCCCCAAGAGCTCGAAGATTTTGTAAAACTGGTTCCCAGTTTTCTTATCGAGACGCAGCGCCTAAGAATAGAACAGTTCGCCCTCCAATCCGCTTCCTCTCGTTTCGGCTCAGCTAGATCATCCCGCAAGCCGCGGTCACGCATCACAGAACAAGCGGAAAAGATCAGAACTCTGCTAAATGGCGCTCAGACGGAGCATTCCCGAATCACGCAGCAACTCGACCGGACGTTTCCGAATCGAGTCCTCGGCTCGACTCCCAGAGACCTCGATTCAGACTCGATACGTGAGCGTTACAATTCTCAGAACGACTTTCGTAGTCGTCTAGGTCGCGTTGCTTCGGTCGCATTGGATGATGAACTATCCCTTCCCCAGGGGGAGCTTGAGGGCTGGGAGCTCAAGTTGCTCAACATATACCTTGACGATGCAAATCAGAAGCTTGCCCCCTTTGTGGACCTACTGACGAAAATTGAGCTTCTGGAGAACATTGTCAATGCCCGCCTGCTCAACAAGCAGCTACAGGTGACAGATGGCGAAGGACTTTCAGTTCACCATACGGCCACTGGCCGACCTATCGCACTGGATTCACTTTCGTCAGGAGAACAGCATGAGATCATCCTGATGATTGATTTGCTGTTCAATGTCCCCCGAGGTGCAGTGGTTCTCGTAGATGAGCCTGAGATTTCGCTGCATGTCGTCTGGCAGGTTTCGTTCATCCCGGACGTCAGGCGCATCGCTGAGCTTGCCGGCTTCCGCTTCGTCGTAGCCACACACTCCCCGCAGATCATTAACGATGAGTGGGATCGAGCCATCCGACTGGGCCCGCCGGAGGCTGCGTTTTCGTGAGGGAGTATTTGAACGAGAACACTCTGTTCGCGACCGTTGCTATGTATGTCCAAGAAACCAGTGCCCTTGTTCTGGTCGTCGAAGGTGACGACGACCATCTCGTTCTGAAGCATCATTGTTCGTCAGACCTCAGATTGATTGCTGGAGTCGGGGGGCGGGAGCAGGTGCTGCGCGCTGCAACTCTTGCTAGCAGACGGAACTTGAATGGGGTTAGGTTTCTAGTCGACCGTGACTATGATGACTACACATTTTCCGATAATGAGTATGAACAAAACGTCTGCGTCAGTCGTGGGCATGATCTTTTTATGGACCTGCTCTCAGGCAATCCTGCGCTACTTAGGCGAGTGATTGATGTTCACAGTGCTTCTGTGCGGAGGCGGCCTAAGGAATCGCATCTCCCAGTGCCGGATCCGACTAGTATTGAACAGGAAGCGCTGGAATTAGCTTCACGGCTCGCAGCCGTGCGAATCGTCAATGTACGACGTAATCTCAGCCTCGACTTCAAACGCTTTTCGTTCGGTGCTCTCAACGTTCGTGATTTCGACACTCGTGTGATTGCAGCGATGATCATGGAGCGTTCGGGATATGGACCAGAGCAAACGGCCGAGGTGGTTCAAGACTCCGCTCAGGTATTCGAAGAAATTCAAGGGAGACATGATGCTACGGTTGGCGACCACGATCTGTTCTCTGCGCTTGCCCGAGTTCTTCGAAGGTATGAGGTCCTGGTGCGAGATGACGTTCTGCATAGGTCATTCATAATCGGTGTCGACTGTGCGGCCCTAATAGCTGCTGACTGGTTCCGGGAGATCCAGCGCTGGTGCGCGCGTAACAACCGCAAAGGTTTTACTTGTCGAGAGGGGACCCTTGCCGCTTGAACAAATTCACGTACCTCCTGCCTTTGCTCATCATGCCTAGGAAAGTTGCAGAGATGAATCGTCACTGCCCTGTCTGGAGCGAGCGCTGGCAGCCTGATGGATTTGGGCCGTTATAAGCTTGCTGTCTGATGTCGGCGGTCGTACGCGTTGTGCTGGTAGGGAACAAGCCCGGGCGGAACGAAAGGTGTTGACAGTGCCAACACCTTTGGCTGCGGATCGGGTAGTAGCGCCGTGGGAGTGGCTCGAATTCCCTATGTTTCCGCGGGTTCCCAGTGTTTGCAAGCCTTGGAATACAGTTCGAGTCCCACCTCGGGCACAGTGTTTTCACAGGTCAGCGGCCGGTTCAAGGGTTGTGCGTGTACAAAATCCGCCAAAGTGTGTACACGAGCGTACCGATTTGAGCGTGGCCAGCATCAGTACTCGCAGCAAAAAGGACGGTTCGAAGTCCTACATGGTTCGCTGGCGGGATAAGAAAACCAAGACCGCTCAAGGCCTTACGGTAGCCACTCTTACCGAGGCGGAGACCCTTAAGCGGCTGTTGGACGCCAACGGCCAGTCTTTCGAGAATGCTCAGCATCCCATCCTGACGAATGAGAAACGTCCGCCCACTGTGGCTGAAGTCATCCAGGAACACATCGACCTGCTGGTCCGTCCATCGAGCGGAACGGTCAAGACGTACCAGACCATGCTTGAACTTCACGTCCGGCCGGTCATGGGACACGTTCCTGTGGACAAGCTCGACTATCGCGTCATTGCCCACTGGGTGAAGTCGATGATGGCCAAGGGCAAGGCGTGACCGTGGCGGATGTCGACTTGCTTTCGAAGCCGCCCACCGCTCGTATCAACAAGGCTTGGAGGCGGGATGGGCAGAACCAGTTCTACGTTGGCCCGACCAAGACCGGTGCTGGCAAGCGGACCATCGGGCTGAACCCGGCGCTGGCAATCAACGGAGCAACCTCTGACCAAGCAGCGGCTCATAGGGACACGTTCCAAGGTCCGCCTGGCCACGGTGAACTGATTCAGACTGACAGGCGCGTCTTGGTTTGGTTCTTAAACATTCTCCAGTGTGGCGGGCACGACATATCCTCTTACCGCTTGCACGAGGTAGCCGAAGTTAGTGTGGACCAACCCGCCTCAATACAGAAGGGCCGTTCAAATCACCCGCTCGATTGCCCCAGCCCTGACCGCTGCTGCCGCCCTCTTGCTGGTTGGCCCGCTTGCCGGTTGTGACGCTGCCGCCCATGCCTTAGGGGAAACCGCTCCAAGGATCTCTGCTGGTCAGCCGTCGGGCGGTGGCTCTGCTCGTGAAGCAGCCCAGGCTCTCGTCCAGCTCGAGAGCATTCCTGTTAAGGGCCGTGCTCCGAAGACTGGCTATACCCGTGATGAGTTCGGACCCGCTTGGGCCGATACGGACCACAACGGTTGCGACACCCGCAATGACATCCTCGCCCGCGATCTGACCGGGGAGACGTTCAAGCCCGGCACCAACAATTGCGTCGTCGCCACAGGCACTCTGGCGGACAACTACACCGGGGCCACTATCCAATTCGTCCGGGGGCAGGACACCAGCTCGGACATTCAGATCGACCACATCGTTCCACTCAGCGACGCGTGGCAGAAAGGCGCCCAGCAGCTGAGCGCGGACCAGCGCAAAGAACTCGCGAATGACCCGCTGAACCTCATGGCAGCCGACGGCCCCACCAACAGCGCCAAAGGCGACAAGGACGCGGCCACTTGGCTTCCCCCGAACAAAGCCTTCCGATGCGAATATGTGGAGCGGCAAACTGACGTCAAGGCCAAGTACGCGCTTTGGGTCACCCAACCCGAGCATGACGTCATTGTCGGCGTCCTGAAGAACTGCCTTTAATCCTGTCGCGGGCCCTTAGTCGATCGCTGCGCCGCGGCACAGGGGTCATGCCGTGCGCTTCGGCATGGCTTCCAGTTGCCAGCCTAAGTTCACACCCAGGCAGCATCACGGTCAATGAACCGGCGCAAACTGTCACACGTGGGCAGGTGGTCCTGCCGGCCAGCGAGACGAAGTAGCAGTCACTCGAGTCCAGCCATTCCTGCATGGCCAATTCTCCAGGACGACCGTCTCCTCCATGAAGTCCCGGATCTCGTTCTCGCTCAGTGCCTCCAGGCCCGGAGGAAGTCGTCCTGCCGGTACTGCGCCCTGTTGGCCGCCACAGCCTGCTGCGCCGGAGAGTCCGTGATGCTTGGTGCGGTCATGTCGACGAGCCTATCGAACCGTAGGACGTTTAGCCCCAGCCGCCGTACGGATCGGCGCTGTGGTTGGTTGACGGCGGGTCCTTATAGACGCGGCCCCGCTGGGACCGTGCCTCGCCCAGATGCCGCGGCGGCCGTGAGAGGTGGCGTTTGCGGTCGCGACGGGCGTGCCAGATGCGCAACAGCACCATGGAGACGACGAAGCAGCCAAAGGCGATCAGATAGTCCATCAGTGCTCCTGCTGGCTACGCAGCCACCGCCGGCGCCGCGCGGCTGTCCTGAAGGCCAGCACTGACATCACCAGCGCCCCCGTGCCCACACCGAGGCCCAGCAGGATGGTGGTCAGCTTCTCCCCGGCGCCGATCGCCCAGACCCCCACCACGATCATGCCAAGGGACAACGCCGTGGTGAAGACCGCAATGGCCGTGATCAGCCCCGGGCTCTGGACGGGTGTGGTGGCAGCCATCGACCAGCCTTCGGGCACGCCTCCTGGCCCGTACTGCTCCTGGTACTGGCGTACGTTGAAGCTGCTCGGGTCATAAAGCGTGCCGTCAGGGCGGCGGAACTGCTTCTTCTGGTTGAACACGGTCGAATCCTACCGGGACGACCCGGGCT
>Ga0308169_10001007_pt1 | contig 35750 bp, 39 predicted proteins | sample PhyBR1_2_FD_202139 | JGI IMG/M metagenome (GOLD analysis project Ga0308169, IMG submission 202139) | Phyllosphere microbial communities from UC Gill Tract Community Farm, Albany, California, United States - DLSLSB.R1 | ecosystem: Host-associated > Plants > Phyllosphere > Unclassified | place...
CGAGCGGTAGCGCTCCCAGACGAAGAGGGCGACGAGCGAGAGCCGAAAGAGAGGCGCGAGCCCGGGAGCGCGCGCGGCGCGTCGACGCGCTTGCTCGCCCTTCTCACCTCCTCCTTGCTCGTACGCTCGCTCCTTTTGCGCTCATGGTCGCACAGGACGAGCTACATCGAGATACGAGGCGTTCGAGCGGGGTAACGAGGCGAGGAGACGGTGGTGAAGGAGGACTCGCTTCGAGACGACGAGAAGGAGAGACCGCTCCCGCCAATTGAGCCCTGTCTTTGGCTCCTACGCTTCTCTTTCGCTCTCTCAGTATGGCTCGACCCCAGTCCGAGAGGCTCAGATACGGCTCGAGCGTCGAGACGAGGCGAGCAGTCGCGCCGAAGGGGTCAAAGCGTCGCCGCCTCGTCCCGCTCGGCTACGTCCGCCTGCAGTTCACGGCTCTGAAAGCGGTCTTGCAGCTTTGTAGCAGGACTTGCGAGAGCTTTTGACCGTGCCGAGCTCGACAGGGTCGCAGGACATCGCTCCTCTCCTACGCAGCGAAGAGGCGAGGTCGTTCGAGCCCGAGTCGATTACAAAAAAGTCAAGCGAAATTACTTGACCTGCGGCATCCCGCTCAGCTACGTTCCGCTCGCTCGCTTCTCTCCCACCTAGGTGGCGCTCTCGGCGGCGGCTCTCGCTTGCGCTCTGCCCAGGCGCCGCGAGAGCATGGAGCGAGCAAATCAGGAGAGCGCAGATGCAACAAAAGAGACTAGAGGACCGTGCACGAGAGGAAGAGGGAGAGGAAGTTGACGACGCGGGGGGATAAACAGCTAGACACACAGAGCTCGCAGGCCCTCGACGCCCTCTCTAAGCAAACCCGCCCTTGCGCACCGCGGCGAACTTGCTCGGGCGGGGCCCGAGCGCCGAGCCCGACTTACCGCCCTTCGCGCCCGGTCTCCCGCCCGCGGCCGCCGCAGTCGTGGTGGTCGTCGTGACGGTCGTGCGCTTGAAGCTCGTGCTGCACGAACGTCGAGTCAGGACGAGGGACACGGAGAGAGAGAGGAGCCGAGGCGGGAGAGGACGCACACTGCGCTGCGCCCGCCGCCGACGTTGTTGGTCGTGATGCTCGACTCGTCGCGCTCACTGTACTTGACCGTGGTGCCGTGCTGGACGCCAAAGACCGAGAGCTGCGACTGCAAGAGCGAGGCGAGGCGTCAGTGGTTGCGCACGAGAGGGCGACAGTCGAAGAGAGAAAGGAAAGCGCACATCCAGGTCGGCAAAGTCGTCAACGTGCGCCGCCTGGACGACCGTCGTGGTCGTGCGGTGCTTGAGGTTGAGCTTGAGGGGCGCCGCCGGCGACGACGACGCGCCGAGGTGGATCTGCGGCGACAACTCGCGCCGGACGCGCTCGTCGTACGTCTCGTCGTCCTCCTCCTCGCGCCCGAGCATGTCGACGTCCTCGTCCTCGTCGAGCGTGCGCCGCGCCCTGGTCTGCTGCACGGCGAGCTCCTGCGCCTCGTGGAACGAGCGCACCCGCAGCTCGGGCGCGTCGACGCGGCCGAACACGTCTTGCGCCCGGTCGTCCTCCTCGATGTCGGCGTCGCCGTTCTCGTCGTCGTCCGACAGGCCGTGCTGCGTCTCGAGGAAGGCGTACTCGCCGACCTTGGCGGTCGGGACGAAGCCCTGGGCGAGGATGTTGCCGAAGGCCTGCGTCTCCTCGTTCTCCTCTGCGAGCGAGCGGGTCGAGAAAGTCAGCATGTGTGCGAGCTCGAAGAGGACGAGCGAAACGAAGACGCACTGAGCTGGCCGATCGTGAGCGACTCGACGCGAGCCTTCTTCTCGCGGTGCCCGTTGCGCGAGACGTACTCGTCGTCGAAGTCGTCGTCCGAGAGGTCGTAGGCGCTGCGCTTCTGGCGCTCCTTGCCGTCGACGACGCGTTGCGCCCGCTTCATGGCCTCGGCCTCGGCCTTCTCCTGGTCCTCCCTGCAGGCGAGGAATGTGCGTCAGCGGTCTGTGCGTCGAGCGGTCGAGGGAGGCCGAGGAGAGAGAGGAAGACGCACTGGTAGCGGTCGCGAGCAAGCTTGTCCTGCTCGTCCTGCACGTCGCGGTCGACCTCCTCGTTGTCGACGAGCGATTCGAGCTCTGCATCGTGCCCGTCCTCGTCCTCGTCGCCGCTGACGCCGCCGAGCCCGAGCCCGACCTCTTCGTCCGACAGGTCCGCCTCGGCGTCGACGAACGCGTTGCGCATGCGCCGACGAGGCGCCTGCTGCGCCTCGGCTGGTGCACCGACGTGTGCTGCGCCGGCCTTGAGCGCGTCGAAGGCGTTGCGCGGCGCGGTCGGCTGCGCGGCCGACGGCAAGGTGTGCAGCGCGTCCTGCGTGTCCTGCGTCTCCTCGGCCTGCGCATCCTCGAGCTGCGACTCCTCGGCGCGCGAGCGGGACGAGTCGACCTCGGTCGCAGCGAGAGGGGCGAGGCTCTCGAACGAGGTGAGCGCGGCGTTGCGCCGCAGCCGGGTCGGGTCCTTGGACAGCTGCGTCGGCGTCTCGGCGGTCGCGACCTGCGTCTCGTCGAGCGCCTGCGACTGTGAGTCGAGCATCGACATCGACGGGCGGCGGTAGCCGGGCGAGTCGGACGGCGAGTCGAAGAGGTTGGCCGGGCGGGTCTGGGTGAGGAAGCTGCGGGCGGTCGAGAGGATCAGTTTCTATGGCTGACGGAGGACGCAAGGACGAGAGGAGGATGGGACGCACCCGTTGTCGTTGATGTACTGCCGCGGCGCAGGAAGCTCTCGAGGCGTCGCCGGCTCGAAGTCGTTGAAGCCGCCGCGGGCTTCGAGACGAGCGGCGTCGGCAGCGCGCTCGGCGGTGCTGATGAGCGGCTGTGCGGCGAACATGGTCGGTGCCGGCGCCGACATGTCGTCGTGGGCGGGACGGAGGAAGCCCTCGATCTGCAGGAAGCGTCGAACGGCGTCAGCAGGAGGCCGAGCTGAATCAAGGAGACCGAGACCGAGAGAGGACGCACCTGGTCGTCGCCTCCTGCTCCCTGGCTGAACTGCGAGTCGAAGAACTGCGAGAAGCCGCCGGCGTCGCCGTCGTCGCCGAGGAGAGCGCCGAAGCCGACCTTGGCGGGCGCGGAGGCTTGAGCGTCGACAGACGGCGTCTTGACGACCTCGGTCGGTGCGAGCTCGGTCGACGCAGGCGTGTCGGATGTCGAGCGCTGCTGCTCGTCGTCGTCCTCGTCGGCGATGACGCGGATCTTGCTGCGACGGGCCATCGTCGGCGGCGGCATCTCCTCGTCCTCGTCCTCCTCTGCCGCCTCCTGCGTCGCCTGCAGGTGACGCTCCGAGTTCTGCGACGAGCGAGGCATGACGAGCTCGCCGTCGCTGTCGACGTCGTCCTCGCCGGCGTCGTCGTCGTCGGCAGCAGCCGCTGCGACCGGGTCGGGCTCGTCGGCACCGCTGCCCGCCTCGTCGAGCTCCGAGCCCGAGCCTGCGTAGGCCGAGTCAGGACCCTCCTCGTCCTCGTCGGCCTCGATGTAGTCGCCGTCCTCGTCCTGCTCGTCCTGCTCGTCCTGCTCGTCCTGCTCGTCCTGCTCGTCCGCCTCCTCCTTCTCGCGCTTGCTCTTGATGAGCGCGCCGACGTCGACCGACTGCAGCTCCTGCTTGTCGCCCTGCGCGGCGGCATTCTGCTCGCGCTGACGAGCGCGCGTCGCGTTCCTCGTGCGCACGAGCAGGGCCTGCAGCTGGACCTTCTCCCGCAGGCCCGCGCTCAGCTTCTCGTGCGTGATCTCGACGGGCCGAGTGCTCTTCTTGGCGCGCGAGGTCGACGACGAGGCGAGGATGGTGGACGGCAGGTGCTTCTTGCGCGTCGAGGCGAGGTTCTCGTGGTACCGAGTGTCGAGGTGGCGGCCGAACTCGTGCCCGGCGGCGTCAAGCTGGCTCTCGCTCGGGAGCGCGTCGTCGCTCGGCGGGTGCGCGAGGTCGACGCCGGCGATGCGCGCGAGCACCTTGCGCGGGTTGTTCTTGGGACGCGCGGGCGTGCGCGCGAAGGCGGCGAGCGTGCCCTCGGCCTGCGACGACGACGCGCGGACCGCCCTCGACGGCGCGCCGGGCATCTCGATCTCGAGGTCCGAGTCCGAGTCGGCCTGGGCGGCTTTGACGGCGGCGGCCTTGGCGGCGGCGAGCGCGGCACGCTTCTTGTCCTGCAGCGCCTGCGCGCGGCGAGCCTTCTCGCGCTTCTCGTCGGCGCGGCGGATCATGTCGGCGGGTGCGAGGAGCTCGTCATCGTCGTCGTCGTCGGCGGCGGCGGCGGCGGCAGGCGGTGCGGGCGAACGCTTGCGCTCGGGCCGCTCGCCGAGCGCGAGGGGCCTGCGGACGCGGTGCGGGACCGGCGTATCGTGGTCGCCGTCGGCGATGGGCGACGTGGCCCGCTGCTTGCCGAGCGCCTTGGACGAGAGCTTGAGCTTCGGCACGGGCGTCTGGGCGACGTCGTGCGACGGAGACGAGGTGACGATGGCGTCCGACGAGGAGGACAAGGTTATGGTGGCAGGCGGGCCGTGCGTCGAGACGCTGCGGCTGATGGCGGGAGGCGGGAGGGACGAGCTGAGGGAGCAAGCGTAGGAAAATAGTCAGAGTCGGCGCTTGAGGGAGTGCTGACGGCGCAAGTGAAAGAGTGGATTGTCGACGCACAGCTGGTGCTGCTTGAGGGCGTCCGAGACCGACATGCCCATCTTGCGGGTCGCGACGAGGCGTACTTCTTGCTCTGCGCGTGCATGAAGAGCGGGCGTGAGCGGCGAGCGAGCAGTGGAACGAGAGAGGAGAGGAGAGATGACGCACGGCGGTTCAGGGCGGCCGTGACCTTGTTCATCTCCTCGAGCTCCTTCTTACTGAGCGACTGCGAGCAGCGAGAGTGAGTCAGAGAGAGTGACGAGGGAGGGGATCGAAGGAATCAGGACGCACCTTGGCCTTCTTCTCGGTCGACCTCCTCGCCTTGACCTTCTTCTTGCCCGCCCGCTCGTCCGAGTCCTCCTCGATCATGTCCTCGACGAACGGTGGCGGCTCGAGCTCGACGTACTCCTCGCCGCGGGCCGCGGCGAGCTCCATGCCGCGCTTGCGCTGCTTGGCCTGCTCGGCGTCGTGCCGCTTCTGCCACAGCTCGCGCACCTTGTCGGCCCGCGACAGCGTCGGCGCCGGCGCCGTCGCCTCGTCGCCCGACGGCATGACACGGCGCGCCGTCGCGCTGTGCTTGGGCGCGCGAGTCGGTTGCGGCGCCTCGTCCTGCTCCTCGTCGTCCGAGTCGAGGACGGTGCGAGGCTTGCGAGCGCGACTGCGCGCCGTCGGGACGACGTCCTCGCTGTCGGCCGACTGGGTCGAGGCGAGGAGCGCCTCGATGTCGTCGAGGTCGTGGGAGGGGAACGAGGGCGGGGCGGGGCGGCGCTGTGCGGGAGAGCGCTGCGAGGAGGAGGCTGGTCGGGAGGACGAGCCCGACTCGTTGGTGATGGTGAGCGGCGGGAGGGACGAAGAAGTAGGCGGAAGGACGGTGGTGGCGGCGGTCGCGTCCTCGGGCCGGGCGTCAAAGTCGCGGTCGACGTCGGCGAGGAGGTCCTCGAGAGCTGGGCGGCGCTTGAGGAAGGCGAGCGCGCCCGTGTCGTCGGCGTCGGCGTCGACGTCGTCGCTATCGTCGCTCGACTCACTGTCGCTGACGACGCCGGCGGGGAGGGACGGCTTTGAGCGTGTGGCGGCGAGCTTGACGGGTTCCTCGTCCTCGCTCGTCGGGTCGGTCGACTGCACGTCTCGTCGGCTCGGCGACGACGAGGCGTGGCGCGGGCGAGCGCGCATCGTCGTGTCGCCGTCGGCGTCCGACTCGGACGAAGGGTGCTGCGCCCTGACGGCGGGCTCCGAGTCGGGGATGACGACCATGGAGGTGCGCTCGAGGACGCGACCTTGGTCCGCAACGGGCTCTGCGGCGGCTTGCGCGTCCTCGACGGGCTTGCGGCCGTACGTGCGCGTCACCTTGGCGCGCGGCACGGCCTCGGCGTGGGTCGGGGCGGGCGGCGGACGCGAAGGTGCGCGCTTGGTCGAGGGGGAGGAGGGGTCGGCGGCGGGCGAGGTCGGGTCGAGCGTGGGTGGGGGCGAGCCGCTGAAGGAGACCTCCATGGACGACATGGTGGACCGTGCAGGCGTGCAGGAGGGGGGTAGCCGTGCTCGGTCGAGGCTGGAGAGGGTGGCCGACGCGAGGAGGGCGGGGGCGCGAAGGGGTGGTAGAGGGGGCTGCGGGCGAGGCGCTGTGGACGCGAGGGCGTGTTTGTCGGGGCTGCTGTGCTGCTGTGCTTCGCTCCAGGCGAGAAGAGCGGCGTGTGGAGAGCGAGAGCGTGCTCAGGTCGCGTCCTCGCTCTCGCGTCGCGCTGTTGCTGTCTTTCCTTTTCCCACCGCACAGAGAGCTCTCTTGTCTAGCGCAAGTCGGCGGAAGCAGTGCAATGCAAAGCAGCAAGCGCAACAACAACAGGGCTATCAACAAATCAGTCGAACGCCAGCATGTCCTCGCCGTCCTCCTCCTGCGCCTCGAGCTCCTCGTCGCGCGCCGCCTTGGCGTCCTCGGGTCCCTCCTCGCGGCCGAGAGCCTCCTCCTGTGCCTCACCGACACCCTCATGCGACGGGCCGAGCGACACCACCGCCAGGTCCTCCCCCTCGAGCGAACGAGCCTCGTCCTCGACCACTCCGACGCGCTCTTCGCCGCCGCCTATGTCGACATCGCCCATGTGCGTGTTCGGCGGCTGCATCGTCTCGGCGAGCATGGCGACCGTCTCGTCCTGCAGCTGGCGCACGAGGCCGCGCAGCATGTCGGCGTCCGTCACCTTGCTCGAGACGAGGTCCTTGAGCGTCGTCCTGAGCTGCGAGCACCGCCACTGCAGCGTCAGCGGTGATCCCCTGCACAAAGACGATGCTTCAGAGAGAAAAGAGAACGCACCTCGAGCAGGCACCGCCTCCTGCGCGCGAGCTTGCCCTCCTTGCTCCTCCTGCGCCCGTCCTCGGCGAGGTTCTCGAGCGTGAGGCTCGCGATGCGCGCGACGTCGAGCACGCGCGAGGGGAGCTTGGCGACCTTGGCGAGCTCGAGGCCTGCGGGCGCGAGCGAGGGCAAGAGCGTCAGTCAACGGCGAGCGAGAGAAGGGACGAGGTGAGGAGGGACGCACCGTAGTGGGTGAGCGGCGTGGCGCCGTCGCGGACCTTGTGGCGGAAGGTGATGCTGAAGTCGGGCTGGCTCTCGTCGATCTGTGGATGTGCGGGTCAGGCGAGGCTTTACAGAGAGGGAGGCCGGCGAGAGGAGCACGCACCTCGGCTTCGAGGTGCAGCGAGACGACGCTCGGGTAGCGCGAGGGGAGAGTGACGGCGAGCTCCTGCATAATCATGAGCATGCTCACGTCAGCCGCTGTACCGCAGGCGAGAGAGGGCGAGCGAGCGCACCTTGAAGTGGGTCGCGAAGAAGCAGAACGCCTGCAGGAGGTCGAGCGAGTCAGCCGAGGACGCAGGGCACGAGGCGCCGAACGCAGTGCGAGGACGAGGGCACACCTTGCTCTTGATAATCTCCTCGGCGATGGCGTGCGCGATGCCGACTCCCTCCTCGGGGCTCGTGCCCCTCCCGAGCTCGTCGATGAGCACGAGGCAGTGCGCCGGCTCGGCGTTCTCGCCCTCGCCCTGGTGCGCACCGAGCGCGCCGAGGATCGTGCTCATCGTGCTCATCTCGCTCGCGAACGTTGACAGCGAGGCGGCGAGGTCGTCGTCGTTCGAGAGGCGCGTGAGGAGGGCCGAGATCGGGCGGAACGAGGCGTAGAGGGCCGGGACAAAGCAGCCGATCTGCGTGCACACTCATCGTCAGGCTGAGCATCGACAGGGGAGGGAAGGAGAGGAGAGAGCGGACGCACCTGAGCCATGACGTGAAGGAGAGCGATCTGGCGCAGGAGGGTGCTCTTGCCGCTCATGTTGGCGCCGTAGATGAGCTGGAACGATGCCGCCTCGCTCGCGTACGTGTCGCTGTGTACGATGAAACGTCGGGGACGGCCCGTGGAGAGGAGAGGAGGATGCGCAGACGCACTTGGGGACGAACGAGCCGTCCGACATGCGGAACTGCTCGTGGAGCGGGTGACGCCCGGCCTTGATCGCGAGCGTGTCGGTCCACTCGGGGCGCACTGTTGCATGGGTATGTGAGCCAGGGCTGCAGCTCAGTAGAGGGAGACGGGCGAGGACGCACCGTACTCGTTCTTGCTCGAGACCTCGGCGAACCTGCGAGCGTCGGCGTCGGCGGCGTCAGCTCGACTCGCGCGGGAGATGAGAGAGGGGAGGACGCACGAAGAGATCATGTCGAGCATCGCGATGACCTCGGCGGCCTTGTACAGGCACCCGAGGCAGCCCCTGATGTCGTGGAACATCTCCTCGAGGATCTCCTCCCTGCGCGCAGACGTTCAGCATCAGCGAGACCCTCTCGAGGGACAGAGATGATAGCGACGCACGACATGATGAGGATCTCCTGGACCGAGTCGTGCAGGCGAGCGTTGCGCTTCTTGAGCTCGAGCGACGAGAACTCGACCTTCTTCCCCTTGAGGGTCTGCGCACGGACCGTCTTTCTGCGTCAGCCTTCGTCCTCGGTCGCAAGGAAAGGGGAGGGGACGCACCACGTTCGTCACGGCGCGCGCCATCTCGCCCTTCTTGTCGTCCCACTCGTCCCTGCTCATGGTGAAGACGAACCCGCCGCCGGCTCCTCCGCCGCCCGCCCCGCCGACCTGCACCATCTGGACGGTCTCGAGCGCGAACGTGCTGCGGAGCATGTCGCCGAGGTCGTGCGCGTCCGAGAGGTTCTCGCGGTACGTCTCGCGCGCGACGTCTAGGCTGTGGGGGGGAGGAGAGGGGGTGGAAGGAAGGGGAGGATCAGTGCGCGCTCAGAGGCAACAGGGGCCGACGAGGGGAAGGCAAGCGACGCACGGAAGCTTGCGCTCGGCCTTGATGGCGAACAACCTCGCGTGCCGCTTGGTCAACCCACCCGCCGCCGCCGCCGAGCCGCCCTTCCTGCCCGGGCCGTCGCCGCCCTGCGCGGCCCACACGTCCGGGTTGACGCCCGCCTCGATGACGTCGGCGATGCGATCGAGCTGCTCGTCGGCGAGGGCGCGGTCGACGGCGCGGAGGAGGCGGGCGTCGGCGTGCTCGACGGCGGCGCGGAGCTTGGGGAGCGACGAGAGGAACTGGCGCAGGTGGAGGAGGTGGGCGAGGTGCGACGCGATGCGCGACGAGGGGTCCTGGTTGACAGTTGAGCGCGGGAAGAGGGACGAGGTCGAGGTGCGCGAGGAGGAAGAGGTCGAGGCGGTGCGGATGGGCGAGAGGAGGCGCGAGACGATCTTGTCGAGGTCGAGCGCCTTGAGCCTGCGAGCGCACGCAGAGCATCAGTCGTGAAAGATGCAGGCGAGAGGCGAATGGACGCACTCCTCGAGCGCTTTGCGGACTGCGCGAGAGCGCTCCTCCGAGTTGACGAGCTCCTCGACCTGCACGGTGAGACCGTCAGTGCTCGCTCACCTGGGCAGAGAATTCGAGAGGGATATGGACGCACCGCGTCGAGACGGCCGTCGATGATGCTCGGGTCGGTGAGCGGACTCAGGATGTTTGAGTGGAGCTGCGTCGCGCGAGGAGGCTCAGTCGGGTGCACGGACCCTTCGAGGCCGAGGAGAAAGGGCGGACGAGCCGTGTGCCCATCGGCGTCTGGCACTTGTTGAGCATGCCGAGGAGGTGCTGCTTCGAGTTCTTGTTGAGGACCTGCTCGAGGTGTCGGGCGTCAGGGTCTGCTCGCGCGAGGGGGCAAAGAGCGGGAGCAGGGGGGGACGCACGTTGGCGACGAGCTCGAGGTTCCTTGCCGACTCGGTGTCGATGAGGCACGTGCCGTCGAGCGGGGCGTAGCGGATGCGGAGCGAGTTGGGCGGGAACGAGAGGCTCTGGGCCGAGTCGAGCCACTTGAAGAGGGCGGCGGCGGCGCTCAGGGCGTACCACTTGGACTTGCAGACGTTGAGGGTCGACAGGCGCTCGTCGTCATGCACCGCGAGCTGGGTGAGGAACCCGAAGCCTGCGCGCAGAGGGAGAGGCGTCAGAAAGAGGCTCGTGGTCGAGCTTGCGAAGGTCAAAGCGTGCCGGCCTGCGAGGGAGAGGGTCAGCCGCCGCGCAAGACGGCAGCCTCAGACGCGCGGAAGGGACGCACCTGCTCGTTCCAGTACTTGCGCAGGACGGCGACGAGAGGCACGTCGGGACAGTCGTGCTTGAGGCCGTCGACGAGCATGGCGACCTCGGCGCTCGTGGCGGCGGTGGCCTGGTCGGCGTCGTCCGTGTCGGGATCGGCGATGCGGATGGTCGAGAGGGCGCTCTGCGGGAGGATGATGGCCTTTGGGCGGGCCTTGCGGCAGTGGTGGAGCGTCTTGACCCAAGTAGGCGAGTCGGCGAACTGCGGGGAGGGCGAGCGGGCGGTGTCAGCTCGCAGGCTCCTGCGCGGCTCGGTGGGGAGAGATGGACGCACCTGGGTGAGGTGAACGTGGCCTGTGTCGACCTCGAGCGCGACGAGGCCGACGTCGCGGCCTGCTCCCCTCGCTGGGAGGAGGGCGATGACCCGGGCGCCGTCGTCACCGCTCGAGGTGGTTGGGCGAGTGGTGGTGGGCCTCGAGGGGAGGCCCTGGGTACTCTTGGCCCTCGCAGACGGCATCCTTGGCGGGGAGGATGGTCATCGAGGAGCGAGAGCCGGGTGAGCCGTCGCCAGCGACGAAGCCGCCTCTCTCTCTCTCTCGCTCTCGTCCAAGTCGGCGCTCGTTGCTGAGCTGCGTGGCCTCGTCTAGCAGCATGTCGCAGGCCTCGACCATCCCGCTGTCCATCTCGGCGTCGCTCGCGGCCGGGTCCTCGTCTAACCCTCCACTGCCCGCTCCGATCCAGCGCCTCGTCCTCCTGCGCGCACAGGCAGACGCCGCCCTGAACTCGCCTGCACTCCGAGCAGAGCTCGCCACCGGCCACGTCGGCCCCAACTCGCTCCAAGCGCGAGAGGCCCTCCTCGGCGTCGTCAAGGCCGCCGTCCCTCTCCTCCAGCACGGCCAGGGCCCTCCGCAGCCGCAGCAGCACCACCAGCAGCACCACCGCCCGCTCAAGTTCTCTGCCGAGGACGAGGCTCGCGCAGAGTACTGCCTCGCGTTCGCCCTCGCCCGCGTCGGCGAGTTCGACGGCACCGCGCCCTCGGCCCTCCCCCACCACCTCGACGACGCCCTCGCCCACTTCGACCGCGCCGCCGACCTCCTGCGCCTCCCGCCTCCACCCGCCCTCGACTCGGTCCCGAGCGTCACCCGCCCGCAAGACCCGAACCGCCAGCACGCCGCCGTCGACCTCTCGCCCGTCCCCGCCTGGGCCGCAGAGATGCTCGCAGAGTGGGCCCGGACCCAGACGACGCGCGCATTCGCGAGCTGCGTCGACGACCAGGGGCAGACGGTCGTGCGCGAGGACGAGCTCGCCGACCTGCTCGACCTTGCCTGCAGGCGCAACGTCCAAGGTGCGTCCCCTCTCGACCTACTCTCTCTCGCTCCCTGAGCCCAGACCTGACCCTCGGCTCGCTCCTCGCAGCCCTCTTCACGCCCATCGACCCTCTCTCGCCCGAGGGAGAGCACGCCTCGTCCTCGACCGCGAGCACCGTCCTCGGCTCGGCGCGCCTCCTCTCGGACCTCTCGTCGCTCCTCCCCTTCGCGCCCGGCTCGCCCTCGACCTGGTCCCGCCGCCTCAACTGGGCCACCCACGTCGCCGACGTGCGCTTCGTCAGCGCGTCCATGTCGGCCAACGCGCTCGTCGACGCCGCGAGCGCCCATGCCCAGGTGCTCCAGGCGCGCGACGTCGACGCGCGCCGCCGCCGCGACGTCAAGCGCGTCGTCGAGCGCACCCTCAGGCGCATCGCGCCGTACGAGCGCACGCAGGGCAACGTCCTGCTCGGGCTCGGGCGCGTCCTGCTCGACGCCGTCGGCGCCCTGTACCTCGGGCGGCAGGTCGGGTTCCAGGAGGAGCGGCGCATGCGCGAGACGAGCGAGGGCGCGGACGAGGAGGACGAGGACGAGGAGGACGAGGGCGTCAAGGTCCTCGTGCCCGAGAACGACCTCGTGCGGGAAACGCGGCAGGTCCTGATCCGAGGTGCGTCTCCTCCGCTCTCGCTCCTCTCACTCTTTCCTCGAGCCCAGACTGACGCTCTCTCCCTCGCACGCAGCCGCCGCCCTCTTCGAGAACGCCTACGCCTCGATCCTGCGCTCCCCGCCGTCGTCCTCGCGCCGCACCCTCGAGCTGCGCCTCCTGCGCCGCCTCGAAGCGACCTACTGCGACCTCGAGCTGCTCGACAACGACGCGACGCCCGAGGTCGTCGAGCTCAAGAGCCAGCGCATCGAGCGCGCCGTCCTCATCAACGATGCGCTCGTCGCGCTCGGCGACGGGCAGGCGCAGGCGCACGACGGCGCAGAGTCGGCGCGGCGGGCGGAGCGGAACGGCGGGGAGGATGAGGGCCCGCCCGGCGAGGACGACATGGAGGGGAGCGACCAGGAGCGTGCGGAGGAGGAGCGCGGCGAGCTCGAGAGCAGCGACGACGACGAGGACGAGGAGGACCGGCTTGCGAGGAGGTTTGCCCGGGCGGCAAGGCTCGGGTAGGGCGCGGTCGGGCTCGGGTTGAGCAGAGCAGATAGATAGGTCGTCGCAGTCGTGTTGTGCCGTTGCAGTGCTTCCGTATCTTCCTTTCTTGGTCGCCGTCGCCTTCTCCGAGAGCTGTGCCCGGACCTCGAGAGCGATCCTAGGCAGTCCTCGTCGCTCGAGCTAGCTCTCATGCTGCTTACTCGTGCCTCTCAGCTCAAGGAGACCGTAAATAGAACGTCGAGAGGGAATCCCCAGCGGTAGCGCGAGCGCAGAGCGAGCGAGCGAGCGCACGAGCCTCTCTCGCCGACGCACCGCTGCACCTTGTCCCCGAAAACCCTGCTTTGCGCCCGCCGTCACCGCTCCTCTAGCTCGTCAAGAACCCCCAGCTGAGCCTCAACCAGCTCCAGACGATCCCGACGGCGCAGTACACGCTCGTCGCCATGAGCGGCAGGAACTCCATGTTCGACTCTGCGACCTGGGCGACCTGGGCTGCCGCTGCGGGGACGACGCACGTCCCATTGACGAGCGACGAGGCGGAGCAGGCGACGAGGCCCGGGAGGGCGGCGGCGACGGGCGCCGAGGGGAAGAAGAGCGAGTGGAGGAGCGAGGTGTCTGCGGGCGCGCACCGAGGCGTGAATCAGCTGCACCCTCGCAGCGAGAAGATCGAGAGAAGAGGAAGAGCACGCACAGATCTGCAGCCCGACGAAGCCAAAGAGGTACGCCGCCTCGGCCTTGTCGACGATCATGGTCGACAGGCTCGGCAGCGGGCGGTACACGACCCGGCGCAGCTGCGGCACGACGAGGGCGGCCCAGACGAGCGAGAAGATGACCTTGACCGGCGTCTCTGCGAGGATAAGAGAGGGTCAGTCTACAGGGCGAGGAAGAGGGAGGGGCGGTGGAGAAGAGCAGGACGAACCTGCAGGTTTGATGAGGAGCGGGAACAGGCCGAAGACGCCCGCCGTAGTCGCGACGACGAACGCCCGAAAGTGGTTGTCGTCGTCGGTCGCCGTCAAGCTGCAAGGGCGGGCGTCAGGACCGATGCGAGAGAGGGCGGGGCGTAAGAGAGAGAGAGAGAGACGCACCTGAGCGGGATCAAGAACAGGAGGACGGCCTTCTCGTGCACGTGCCAGCCGAACAGGAAGCTCGTCATGGCGGCGAGGACGACCGAGTCGAGGAAGCGCTTGAACGACGGGTCGAACCAGAGCTTGACGAGGAACAGGCTCGTGATGGCGAACGTGAGCCCGAACGTAAGGCGAGGCGAGACGTTCGGCAGCACGCCGAACGTTGTTGCACCGATGATGCCGCGAGACGACGACGTGAGCGCTTCTGAAGCGACGGGCCAGCCTCGAGCGACGAGATCTGCGCGCGGGAAGCGGGCCCGAGTCAGCGAGACGACGAGGACGAGCACAAGCTGAGACGAGGTCGGAACGCACACTTGACTAGCACCCTGTCGACCGCACTGACGAGTGCCCACACGTTGCCGGCCCAGTAGGCGTGGTTGAGCCCGCGCTGAAAGGGGAAGAGGCGGGCGAGGATCTGGCGGATCTGCGACGGCCCGCCGGCGAGGAGGAAGGGCCCAAACGAGAGGGCGCAGACGCCGCCGACGATGAGGCCGAGCTCGACGACGCGGTCGACCTGGAACTCTGCGGGCAAGGAGAGGAAGGTGAGCCTCGAGAGGTCCTGAGCGGCGAGGGAGAGGGCGACGACGCACTGCCGCCTGGAGGATAGCAATGACGCCGCAGTAAGAAGATGAAGTAGGGCAGGGCGAGGTAGATGAATATGTGCTTGAAGTTGAGCAGCGTGGCGAAAAGCGCGGCGCAGGCGTACAGGTTGTCCTGCGAGGGAGGGAACGTCAGCCTCGAGCTAGAGGACGTTGGCCAAGTACGAGTGGGCGCACCTGTCGAGCGGCGATGAGGCTCCACATAAGGACGCCGAGGAGAAAGCCGTTGTACTGGAAGTGGATGTGGTCGACGATGAGGAGGCCGGGGTGGAACAGGACCGAGGCGGCGATGATGCGGGCGGTCGGGTAGTCGGGTGCTTGCGACGTGCGCGCCCATCTGCAGAGAGAAGAGGCGAATCAGCTCGGGCTCACTCGGTCGGGCGGAGAGGCTTGGCGTGGACGCACCGGAACAGGGCGAGGACGAGGACCAGCTCGGAGAGGATGACGGTCGAGCGCTGAAACGCGACGGCGGCGCCTGCCGCATAGCCGAGGTTGTCGAGGCGCACGATCTCGGGATCGACGACGTAGGCGAACGACGAGAGGACGCGCTCCCAGTAGGCAAAGAAGGGCGGGTAGTCGAGCGTCCACTCGCTCGTCGTCTGCGAGCAGGGCAAGCTCGTGGGTCAGCTTGCGGGCGGGCAGCACGACACATCTGAGAGGACGCACATCGAAGTACCACTGGGTCAGGGGGAGCGAGTGCGTGACGGCGAGCCTGCGAGCGAGCGCCCCCACATCGGTCAGCTCCGAGCCGGGTCGAGGAGGAGGAGGAGAACAGGGCGCACCAGTTGCGGTGGACCTCGAAGTCGGTGGAGCGGCTGCGCAAGGACTGTGTCAGCTCTTGACCGTGCCGGACCGGACTCGGCTGGACGTACTAGCTCGGAAACAGGAGGACCTTGACGGCGAGCGAGATGGCGACGAGGTCGCGCTCTGGGCGGTCGAGCTGCCACCAGCGCGGCTGTGGAGGCTGCTTGAGCTGGACCTGCTCGTACGGTGGAGGCTTGGACCGCCTGCTGGCCGTCGACGAGGGTGCGCGCGACATGGGCGCTCGTCAACAACCGGCTCGTCTCGCCGGCCACTTGCTCCTCAACCGGCTTCACCTCGACCGCTCGAGGCGACTACCGAGTGCTCGCAGTGGCCCCAGACCTCCTTCCCAAGGCCAGGACCCGCGCACAGCACGCGCTCGCCGCGTCCTCACTCCTCTCGGAACCGCTCTCTGCCTCATCAGCTATGGGTGACAGCAACGCGAGCACGCTCTGCAGATGCTTGCCGTGCGTCCCGCTCTGCTCTAGAAGCTCTCGGAGACGGTGCGCGTGGCCGAAACGCTTCACTGTTACGCTGTCGCCGACCTGGCCTCGACGACCGTCGGCTCCCTGCGACAATCCTTTTCGCCCGCCTCAGAACGTCCTCGCCTTCCTCGATGCCCTCCTCCCGTGCATCGCTTTGAACTCAGCCATCTCGGCCGCGTCCTCGTCGCCGACGAATACGTACGGCGGGTTCGGGCTCTCGATGTCGACGCCGAAGCGCTCGGCTGCATCTCGGTCGGCGAGCTCGTCGAGGTAGTGCCCGACGACGAGACACAGCCACAGCTGGATGAGGATAGCGATGGTCCAGGCCTGCAGGTGGTGAGGCGTGAGCAGCTGCGCGAGAGAGAGGGGCGAGAGAGCGAGGAAGAGGACGCACGAGGTCGAGCAGGATTAGGCCGTTTCTCACGCCCGCGAAGCACTTGATAGAGACCCTAGATGCGACGTCGGTCGTCAAGTCGACGAGCAACTCGGCGTCGAGCGCGGTGAGGGCGACTTTGGCGCTGCGCGCACACCAGCAGCGTCAGAGGGCGTCCTCGTCGTGAGGAAGACGAGCGGGACGCACCAGATCTGCGCCGCCAGGGCTTTGGACGTCGGCAGGGCGAGCACGACGAGCAGATAGATGCCGACGAAGGCGTTCAGCCAGAGGTGCCACTGCAGGGGTCGAGCTAGAAGGGTCAGTGCGTGCGACGCTCGAGCCTCGAGAAGCGGGATTCGACGCACCCAGACGAGCTCGTAGAACCACTCGACCCACTCCCTCTTCTGACTGATCGCGCCTGCCCATCCTGTAGAGCGAGAAGTACGTCAGCTCGCGGCACACTCGGCTCGAGGAGCAGGAGAGGACAGGCACAGGGCCGACGCACCGTACATGCACAGCACGACCAAGGACCACCACAGCACGATGCTCGCGACCTCGAGCCAGGCCCTCCACGGGTTGATCGTGTCCGAGAAGAGCCGCTGGATCGCCGCGATGCCCATGCAGGCAGCGACCGTCGCGCCGACGAGGGCGAGGGCGAGGACGCCCCAGCGCACGGGCACGCAGCAGCAGAAGCGGCGGTGCCGCACGTCGTCTGGGCGGAACGGGCGGAAGGCCTGCATCGTCGTCGGGCGAGGCGAAGGCGAGAGATCGGGGGAGGAGGGGCCGGCGCGAGGCGAGGCGGCGACTTGAGAAGGTCGGCGTGCGGGCGAGTCGTCCTGGCTCAAGCGAGCCTCGTGCGAGCTGTCGAGCGTCGAGCGCTCGAGGTGCAGAGTGAAGAGCGAGCGCGCAGAAGCTGGGCTCGGTGAGCTTGCGGAAGGTCCGTGGAGCGGTCCGGACGCTCCTGTCCGCGTTGTCTCGCCTTTTGCTCTCGCTCGCGCTCTCGAGGGCGAAAGCAACAACAAGGACGATCCAGCAGCTCGATAGCTACAGCTTGCCGCCAAAGACCAGCCGGTCGAGCCTGCGCGTGTTGACAAACTGCGGGCCCAGCTCTGCGACGCTCGTGACCCCGAGCAGCTTCATCGCGCGCACGACCTCGTCCTCGAGGATGCGCGCCACCTTCTCGACGCCGTCGGGCCCATACACGAGGCTGTACATGAACGGCCTCGCGAGCGAGACGGCGTGTGCGCCGAGGCAGAGCGCTTTGACGACGTCGGTCCCGCGGCGGATGCCGCCGTCGACGATGATGGTGAGCTTGTCGGGCGAGGAGAGGAGGTGCGGGGCGTGCTGTCGCAGCTCGAGGAGGATCTCGAGCGGCGTGATTGCGCTGCGGGCGGCGGGAGAGAGGGGAGGGGGAGCGCGAGGGAGAGTCAGCTGCGTTCGGCGAGGAGGGGAGGTCCGAGCGGGACAGAGTCGAGGAGGGAGTATCCGAGCGAGACAAAGAGAGGGAACGCACGTGTTGACCTGCCGCCCGCCGTGATTCGAGAGCACGAGCCCGTCTGCGCCTGCTGCGACGGCGGCGAGCGCGTCCTCGACGCACTGGATCCCCTTGACCATGACGGGGAGCCCGCCCGACGCTTTCTTGACCCAGGCGATGTCGGCGAACGTCACCGACGCGTCGATCGTCCTGCAGAGAGGGAGAGTCAGCCGGGCGACGGCGAGGAGCAGTGCCGGCGCGCTGTGCGTGCCGCACGTGCGGAACAAGGAGGAACGAGCGGGACTCACGCAGCCGTCGTCGCCACCGCAAGAGTGCCCTTCTGTCCGAGCTCTGCGCCCTCGTTGCCGAGCGTGAGGGCGTTGTCGTCGAGGCCCGTGCGCAGGTCGAGCTCGCGGTTGCCGGCGACGGGCACGTCGACCGTGATGATGACGGCCTTGAAACCCATGGCGTTGGCCTCGGCGAGCTGCTTCTCGGACCTCCAGCGCTCGCGGTGGACGTACAGCTGGAAGAAGAGGGTCTGCGCCGGTCGAGCGGCGGCGGCGAGGTCCTTGTGCGCGACCGAGCAGTGGCACGACGGGGCGTAGTGGATGCCGACGCGGCCTGCGCCCTCGACGATGCACAGCTCGCCGTCCTTGTGCGCGAGCTTGGCCATCGCTGCGGGCGAGGCCATGAACGGGAGGCGGCTCTCGTAGCCGAGGATGCGCGTGCGCAGGTCGAGCGGGCCGTCGACGTTGCGCAGGACGCGCGGGCGGAAGCGCACTTGGGACCAGACGTCCTTGGACTGCTGCGCCGTGTAGCCGTCGTCGGCGGCACTTGCGAAGTACGCCCAGGACTGCGAGGAGGAAGAAGGAGGGCGACGAGGAACGTCAGCTGCAGCTCGCTGTGAGTCCTCGCGCCGCCTGCCGGGTGAAGGGGAGCGCACCTTGGACTTGAGGGTGGCCTCTGCGGATCGTTCAAAGTCGTCGAGGTTGAGGAGCGAGGAGAGTGGAGTGTCGGGAGTGGGGAGTGGTACCATGGTCGAGCGAGGCTGAAGGATGGACGGTGGGTCGGGATGCGGGGGTCGTCGTGCGCTACCTTGCGATCCGAGTTGGCCACACGACGCAGGAGAACGAAGCCGACGAGGACGAGCGAGGAGGAGGACCCGGCCGATTGAGCCACTTGCGGGGAAGAGGCGGCTGCGACGGCGAGCGGCGAGAGGACAGCAGGGCGGGTGCTGCGGGCGCAAGCTCGATGTGCCGGTGGTGTGCTAGCTGTGCTCGGCGGGAAGAGTCAAGCGGTGGACGAGCGAGAGGCCTTCTCGTCGTCGTCGTCGTCGTCGTCGTCCTCCGCTGGCTCTCGTGCTCCTCCGCCACCGACCTCTCAGCTCCATCTTCCAGCCGAGCATGACGACCCGCTTCGACAAGCGCGCTCTCGGCCATCCAATAACCGACCCGACCGAGCGACCCTCGCTGCGCGCGTTCCAGGACGAGGTCGAGTCGAGTCGCGCCAAGCACCTCAGCGCCCTCCACCAGAGCCCGCACGACCTCGCCGACAAGCTCCACGACCTCGACATCGACCCTCAAGGAGACCAACCCGACCCGGATGGTCGCACGCTGCGTGTGGGTCGCACCTCTCGTCCTCCTCCCCCCCCATCGAGATGATGTGGGGGCGGGAACCGCGACGAGGGCGCACAGGGCGACGCTGACTCTCTGTACCTTGCGCAGGACCGATTATCGAGCCCGACAGACGGCGACGTCGCAGCCATGGCCGCCCTGCTCGACCGCACCTTGACCCGACTCCGCGGCGAGGTCGTCCTCCAGGTGCGCCCCTCTCCCTCCGCTCGCCCGGGCCGTGCGGCCGCTGACGTCCCCCTCCTGCGCGCAGATCGGTCCTTCCTCCCTGTCCGGCACCAGCGCGTCCGCCCTGCTCGACACGCCCGAGCCAAAAGCAGCTCTCGATCCAGCCGCCGCCGTCCTCGACGCTCAGCAGGTCGACACCGTCCTCTCGACACTGCGCCAGGCTACGGCCAACCTCAACAGCGACGTCACGGTCCTCCACAACCCGTGCGACCAGCAGGGCAAGCCCAAGGCCGACGAGGGCGTCAAGCTCACGACCACGGCGAGCGCCGTCAACGACGCCGAGACGGCGACGCGGTGGCGGGCCAAGGCGCTGCGCATCCTCGTGCGGCGACGACCTGAAGGCGCCGAGGAGCTCCTCGAGAGCCGCATCGCCGTCGTCGGCAACGTCGACGCGGGCAAGTCGTCCCTCCTCGGCGTCCTCACCCGAGGTCGGCTCGACGACGGCCGCGGCCGCGCTCGCGTCAGCCTGTTCCGGCACAAGCACGAGGCCGAGTCGGGCCGCACGTCGTCGATCGGCAACGAGATTGTCGGGTGGGACGCGCGCGGCGAGATCATCGTCCCCGCCGAGCACATGAGCGTGCAGGCCATCTGGGAGACGACGGCGAGCAAGGTGCGTCAGCTCGCACTCCTTGCGCTCTCTCCTCGTCAGTAGACCGTGCGGCTCGATGACGCGCGCTGACACCGCGCTCGCCGCTCGCTCCTCGCAGGCATTCAAGGTCGTCTCCTTCTCCGACCTCGCCGGGCACGAGCGCTACCTCGCGACGACGCTCGCCGGCCTGACTGGCACCGCACCCGACTTTGTGCTCCTCATCGTCGGCGCCAACGCTGGCTTGATCGGCATGAGCAAGGTGCGTTCTCGACGGTGCTCGGACCTCTCTTCACGGGCGAAAATGGTCGCTCACGCTCGCTCTCGTCGCGCAGGAGCACCTCTCGGTCGCACTCGCGCTCTCGCTCCCGATCGTCGTCGTCATCACCAAGGTCGACATGACGCCTGCGCCTGTCTACGAGCAGACGGTCAAGCAGCTCGTCAAGTGCGTCTTGGTCCTCTCGCTCGAGGTCTCCCTGACAAGCGCAATCGCTCACGTGTTGCGCCTCTCTGCAGGATCCTCAAGAGCCCTGGGTGCCGCAAGAAGCCCGTCTTCGTCAACGACGACGGCATGGCGTGCGAGCTCGCGGCGGGCTTTGCGGCCGAGAAGGCGTGCCCGATCTTCCGGGTCAGCAACCTCACGGGCGAGGGGCTCGGCCTGCTCAGGGTGCGTGCACTTCCCTCTACTCGTCTCGTTCGTCGGCGCCGTCGAGGAGGTGCCGAGCGAGGCTGACTCGGGGACCTCCTTCGCCCGCAGACCTTCCTCAACGTCGTGCGGCCCGCCAACACGGAGCAGCTGTACCCGGTGCACGCCGACTTCGAGTTCCAGACGTCCGAGGTCTACTCGGTCCCGTTCGTCGGCACGGTCCTGTCGGGCGTCATCCTGTCGGGCTCGGTCCGCCCGGGCCAGACGCTGTGGCTCGGGCCCGACGCGGTCGACTCGTTCATCCCGGCGACGATCAAGTCGATCCAGCGCAAGCGGGTCAACGTCGAGTACGCCGAGGCCGGGCAGGCCGTCACGCTCGCGCTCAAGCGCATCAAGCGCGTCCAGGTGCGCAAGGGGATGGCCATGCTCGCCAAGAAGTCGGACCTGCCGCCGGTCGCGACGCGCCGCTTCGAGGCCCAGGTCCTCATCCTGTACCACAACACGATGATCACGAGTCGCTATCAGGCCATGGCGCACATCGGCGCGATCCGGCAGACGGTCCAGGTCGAGCACATCGTCGACAAGCAGGCCATCCGGACGGGCGACCGTGCGACGCTCCAGCTGCGCTTCATGCGCGCGGCCGAGCACATCCACGTCGGCGAGCGGCTCTTGTTCCGCGAAGGGCGCACCAAGGCGCTCGGCGTCGTCACTAAGCTCCTCGACGAGAAGCCGCCGGCGTCGACTTGAGACCCGCCCGGGCCCCTTGTCTCTTGATTTCGCTCCTCCTCCTTGGTCTCTCTCGCACGCTTGTCGTACTGCGCTCTCTTTTGCAATGTCGTTGTGCTTGTCGTCGCGCTCGCACGAGCGAGAGAGCCCCTTTGTCGAGCCAGCTGGCCGACCGAAGCCGATCGCGTCGCTCCTCCTCTTTGCCTCGCTCTCTCCCTCACCGCCGCGCCGCTCTCGACTGCGCTCGCCCGGTGCACACACTCGTTCTCCTCGCGCACGACGCGCCGCACCCTCGCCCTCGCCCACGCCCGCCCTCGCCCGCCGCGCCGCGCCTCGCGATGGCCTCGACCTCGTCGGCGCAAGCCTCGGTCGGGTTCCTCTCGGCGGCCGACGACCTCCTCACCAAGCTCCTGCTCGACTACTCTATCTTCAACGAGCCCCGCCTTGACGGCCGCGCGACGGGCAAGATGATGCGCTTTGCGCGCGAGCTGCGCATGAGCGACAAGGAGGTTGCCTCGGCTCGCGAGCTCGTCGACAAGGTGAGTCTGCGGATCCTTCTCTCGGTGAGAAAGGTCAAGGGCAGTGCGGAGGCCGTGCGGACGCAGGAGCAAGGGCGCGCGGGCGAGGCGACAGGGTTGGGCTCGGCCGGCGGGGGAAGGGAGGCTGGCCTCGTGGAGGGGCAGAGTGGGGAGCGGCGCGCTCCAGCTCGTCGAGCAGCTCATGCTCTCACCGTTCCCACACAGCGAGCTGACGTCCTCCTCCCCCTCGTCATGATCCAGCTCCGCCAAGGCGTCGTCTCGGTCCCCGACGGCCTCGACACGCTCCTCAACCTCCCCTGCGTCAAGACGTTCAACCAGAAGTGGGACGACGAGCCCCTGTTCGCACACCACGCCAAGCGCTACATCATCGCCCTCCGCCCCGACAGCGGCATCGCCTTCCACGAGACGGACCGCTACAAGAACCCGCGCGGCCTGTCTAGGAGCCGTCCGATGCCGCCGCCGGTCGCCGCCAAGCTCCGCCGCGACCCGAGCACGTTCATCGAGGTCGGCGTGTTCGCGACGAGGGCGTTCAAGAAGGGCGAGGTCGTCAACCTGCGCGGCGGCATCGCCGACCTCACCGAGGAGGAGGACGACGAGATGCGCGACGAGGGCGGCAGGAGCGACTTCTCGGTCCTGTGGAGCCAGCGCAAAGAGTGCTTCTGCCTCTTGCTCGGGCCCGCCCGTTTCGTCAACCACGACTGCCGCAACAACGTCGAGTTTCAGCTCACGGGCACCAACATGGCGTTCAAGGTCCTCGAGGACGTCGCCAAGGACGAGGAGCTCTTCACCCACTACGGTGCGTCGCTCTCTCTCTCTCGAGCACCCTTCCTGCCGTCTCGCAGAGCCGCGGCTGACCCGGTTGTCATCGCAGGCGAGCACTACTTCGAGCACGACAACGCCTCCTGCCTGTGCGCGACTTGCGAGCAGTGCGTCCTTGTTCCTGCTCCTCTCGTGATGCGCGCCGTTCATATGCTGACTTTGACTCGGTGCAGGCTCAAGCAGGGCGCCTTTGCGCCAGCGCGCCCGAAAGCCGCCGCCGCGCCCAAGCCTCGCGCCTCCTCCCCGACCCCTGCCTCTCGCCGCTCTCGCCGCGCCTCGACCATCGCCGCGCCCGACTACAACGAGGCGCGCTCCTCGGCCTCGACCTCGGCTACCGCCGCCGCCGCCGCCCCTCGCGCAGGTCGCGCAGCGGGCCTTTCTCGCTCCGCCTCGACCCCGACCCTCTCGGGACGCGCATCAGCTCGCCCTCGCCCGCGCTCGTCGCGCATGAACCCTACACGGGGCGAGCTCTCGCCCGCCGACGCGCTGCGAGGTCAGCCCCGCCTCATCGTCCAGCCCAAGCTCGCCCCTCCGCCGGGCTACGCTCGCGACTACGAGTGGGACCCCAAGAAGCGCGTCGCGCGCTACATGGGCCCCAAGACGTCGTCCGTCAGCGAGAACGCCGCGTCGTCCAAGGCCGACTCGAAGCGCAAGCCCGACTCGGCGCCGGCGTCGTCCGCCTCGACCTCGACCTCGGCCGCCGCACCCGCCAAGCGCGGCCGTCCTCGCTCGAGCACCGCCGCCGCCAACGAGTCGTCCCCTGCACCTTCGGCGGCGAGCTCGCCGCGCAAGGCCAAGAAGCCGCGCGTGAGCCAGGTCGTGCTCAAGCAGGTGCGGGTCGGCGAGCGCAGCTCGAAGCGCCAGGCGGCCCTCGGCAAGGAGCCGACGAGCGCACGCATCCCGGCCCAGTCGACCAAGCTGCGGCAGGTGACAGCGCTCGGGCGGGCCGACGAGGTGGCCGACTCGAGCGACCTGAGCGAGGCCGAGGACGGCGCCGACGAGGACGAGGCGATGGACGAGGCGGCGGCGGTCGAGGCGCAAGAAGAAGACGAGGTCGAGGCGATGCTCTCGCCCGTGCGGCACGCGCGAGGCCCGTCGTCGTCGTCCAAGGCCGGCCCCGCCTCCCCCCTCCCCTTCGCCATGCCCGCCTCGACCCGGTACCGCGCCGAGTCGCCCACGAGCGTCGCGCTCTCGGCCGCGCCGACTCGCTCGAGCCGCTCCCTCACGTCCGACACGAGCGCGTCCGCCGCTGCGCCGTCGAGCGTCGCGCTCCGCAGCGTCGTCTACGACGTCGGCATGTCGACCTCGACGCCGATCGAGGAGTCGCACTCGCCGCAGCTCCGCGGTGCGTCGCTCGAGGACGACCTCGAGGACGACAAGGACGCACTGCCTGCCCGCAAGGGCCAGGGCCAGGGCAAGGGCGAGCCCGACGCCGAGCGCGACGAGCCCGCCGCGCCGCGACAGCCCATCTCGGCGCCGATGTCCAACTTCTACGGCGCACTCGGCGTCGGTGACTCGGCGTCGAGCGACTCGGGCGGCGGCGGCGGCGCAGCAGCAGGCGCAGGCGCGCCGAGCCAGGCGGATTTTCGGAGCGGCCCCTCGCAGGAAGGGGGCCCTAGAAATGCTTCCAGGCTCGTGGCGGGCTCGTCGAGCGGCGGTGGTGGTGGTGGAGCGGGCGGCGACGACGGCGACGGGCGGCGGCCGTTGGGTGGGAGGGTCCCGGTCGACATGATGGACGAGGAGGAGGAAGAGGAGAAGCCCAAGACGGGCGAGGAGGAGGACGGGCAGGAGCAGGGAAAAGGGGGCGCGGCCGCACCATCTGGCGACGTGCAGGCCGCGAGTGAGGGTGCGCCAGCGGTCGAGGAGGAGGGACGGGCGAGGGCTGCGCCGTCGGATCCCGAGGATGCGGCGGCGGCGCTGCTCATGCTTCTCTGCGCACCGTGCGTCCTCCTTCCTCCCTTCCCTTCTCTGCATCACTGCATCGAGCTGACGTGCTATGCACCTACAGCCCGCAGGCGCAGACGCCGAGCTCGACCGCACCGACTCCGCCGCACGCCCCCGACTCGGCCAACCCGAGCGCGACGACCTCGGCGAGCACCTCGGCGAGCGGCGAGGGTTCGTCAGCGAGGACCAACGTGCGCAGGGGCCGCACGTCGAACGAGTCGCGCCTGTCGCCCGGCCCGTCGCTCAACCCGCGCTCGACTCGGCGGCACTCGAAGCTGCCCGAGCCGCCCGAGCCGTCGGCGCCCGAGCCCGACGTCTCGACGACGACGTCGGCATCGGTGTCGAGGAAGGGCAAGAAGAAGGCGCGCCTCTCGGAGGCCGAGCCTGCGTCGTCGGCGAGCGAGCGGCGTCGGTCCACCACGCGCAGCGGCGCCGCGGCGGCAGCGTCGGCGGCGAGCCGGCCTTCCTCATCGACGTCGCTCGAGGCGAGGCGCACGAGGTCGCAGCCCCTTCCAGGAAAGCTCGCCGACGTGCTGTACGCGCCCGAGACGCTCGCCGCGACCGGAGGGTACGACTACGAGAAGGGCCGCTGTGCGTCCTCTCCCTCTCTCCCCCGCTCCTCATCCGCGCCGAGCGCAGCGCTCACTCCTCGCACGCCCTGCAGACATCTCGAAATTCGAGGCGACCCGCGACCCGTCGCACAACCCCCTACCGCCTCGTCGTCCCTCGCCCACGCCCGACCCTACGCCCTCTCCTTCCCCTCCGCCGCCTCCTGCGCGCAAGCTCGCCTCGGTCGCCAAGCCGTCACGTCCTTCAACTCGTCCACCAGCCGTCGCTGCAGCTGCTGCGCCATCGACACCTCGAGCGGCGCCCGTCGCGTCGACCTCTCGCGCCCCGACTACCTCGAGCGGCTCGAGCGCCCGAGCACCTGCGGCTGCACCCTCCTCGGCTCCGCCCGAGGGTGTGCGCTCGACACGCCGCTCGTTCCCCATCGCTGGGCCCCTGCGCGACCTCATCTACTCGCCCGCGGCGGTCGCCGCCAACGGCGGGTGGGACGCGGCGGCGGGCAAGTACGTCTCGGCGACGACCGCCTCGTCGGCTGCGTCGCCCGCCCCGCTCGCTCGTCGAGCGTCGTCGGCATTGGTCGACGGCGGCGCTACATCGTCATCGTCGCGGCGCAAACGGCCTGCCTCGCCCGCCGGCCCGCCGACGAGCTCGTCGGCGCCTCCTGCCGACGTGCGCTCGACGAGGCGCAGCTTCCCCATGGCGGGCACGCGCATGGCCGACCTCGTGTACTCGCCGGCTGCGCGCCTCGTCTCGGGCGGGTGGGATCCAGTGCTCGGGCGGTACGTCTCGGCGGCCAAGGGAGAGCCGACGACCGGGTCCAGGGCTGGCGGCGCATCCACCCCTCATCTTGGCTAGACGAGCGTCTCTCACTCGCTCCCTGACACTCTCTTGCACACCCTCCTTGTCTTACGCCGTCGCTCTCCCTCGCTTTCAGGGCTTGCGGCCTCTCTCTTCGTCGTCTTGTCGTAGTCGTGCACTCGTTCCTCGGTTCTTCTCTTTCATTAGTGCGCGACGGTTGGCCATCTGCAGCAGTAGCTAGAGTCCCTCGTCGTTCGGCTCGTCAGCTCGCGCTCGAACGGGAGGGACGAGGACATGCTCGAGGAGAGGCTCGAGAGCAGCGGTCGTCGTGGCCCGAATTTCGGGCGCATGTCGAGGTGCTCAACTACTGCTTTGCAGGTACACAGACGGCGCACCCGAGCCTGCACAGCGACGGCTCGAGGGAGGCACTCCGCTGAGCGAGACCGCGCCGGGCTCGGACTCCCTCACCCGCTCGCCTCCCACCAGAGCCGCGGACAAGGCCGGCACCTGCTGCCAGAGCCTCTCTTGAGCCACCTCGTGCGCTCCCGCCGCGCCCGCACGACGACGCAGGCCCGCCCAAGCGCGATCAACACCGACGACCCCGCCTCCTCATCAGCTCGTCGACCCAGCCCCTTGCGTACAGCGGGTAGACCCCGAGTCGGCTCGTGCAGGCGCCCAGCTCTGCCCAACGCGTCGCCCTGGACGCGCTCTTCAAGAAGAAGCGCCTCGGCCGCCCCACGTCGTCGGCCTCGTCCTCGTCGACCTCCCAGCCGCACCGCCAGTCGGCCCTCACCCTCGACACGGCCGCCAGCTTGGACGACATCTCGAGCGTGCCCTACGAGCGCCTGCCGACCTCGTCCCCGACCAAGGCGGCCGCCAACGCCCACGCCTCGTCGTCGTCCGCCAACCGCGCCAGCGCCTTCCCCTACTCGTCCGCCTTCCCCCTCCCCGGCCAGCCGCACCCGTTCGACGATGGCACGACGAGCCCGCGCACGACCCACCAGGAGCGCATGAGCCACGCGCTCGGCAACGTCCCGCCGTCGCGCGCATCCGCCCAGGCCCGACCGCCGATGGGCTTGGGCATCGAGGAGGAGACGGCCGAGGAGCTGAGGGGCAGCGCGAGCGGGAGCGGCAGCAGCACTCGTGCGAGCCGGCCCCACTCGCCGGACGGCGTCTCGATCCGCTCGGTGACGTCGAGCGGGCACGGGCACGGCGGCGGCGAGCGCGAGCGGAGGAAGAGGGTCGACTCGCTCGGCGCGACGTCCGACCGCGGTGCCGGGCGGGACGCACGAGGGAGCGTCTCGGGTGCCTCGGTTTCGTCGCCGGACCCGAGTCGAGCGCCGCCCATGTCGCCGCAGCGAGAGCGCTCGTCGGCGAGCGTCGCGTCCGCGGCCGGTGAGCGCGACTCGCTCTCGTCGGCGTCGCGGCAGCCGCACTTGTCCCGCATGGCGTCGTTCCGCTCGGTCGATCGACCCGCCAGCAACAACGGCACCGTCGCGAGCTCGCGCTCGGGCGCCAAGGGCGACTACGCCGCCTCGACCATGTCGAGCTCCATCCCCTTCATGCCTCGCCGCCAGTCGGCCGCCTCCTCGGTCGCGTCCCGCACACCTCAGCACACCTCGCACGACTCGATGTACCTCGACGCCGCCCCTTCCCCCTACTCGTCCGACTTCCGCTTCCCCCGACCGCCCGACCCGGCCCTCATCGACGCCATGTTCGACGAGCTCCAGGCCCGCATCGGCACGACGTCGGCCGCCGCGCTCGGCGCAGCCCGCGGCCTCGACCAGGAGAAAAAATGGACGCTCATCTACAACGACGCGTACCTGCGGTGGAAGAACGCGCGCGAGAAGCTCACGCACCGCCCGGTCGAGGCGAGGAGCGCTCCCGCCGTCGGCGCTGCACGAGGCGGCTCGTCGGACTACACGTCGTCTCCTCGGATCGGCGGCGGCGGCGGCGGCAGCGTCGCGAGCGGGTCGGTCGGCGACCGCGCCAGCACGGCGGGACCGAGCTGGGGCAAGAACGAGAGCCCCGAGTGGTACATCGGCCGCTTCATGAACGGCTCGATCACGCAGCAGCAGGTTGCGAGCCTCGGCGTGTGCTTGCGGACCTACGAGCTCAAGTGCGTCCTCCTTCCTCTCGCTCGAGCCTCCTCGACTGCCCGTGACTGACTCCTCGCACACCGTCCCTCTCTCGCTCACTCGCTCGCAGATGGCTGCAGACGTTCATCGCGCTCAAGGGCCAGGCCGTGCTCGGCAACGCGCTGCACAACATCAACAAGGCCGACAACTCGGACCGCAAGCCCGACACGGCGATGGAGGCCGAGATCATCAAGTGCCTGCGCCAGCTCTTCAACCACGAGGACGGCGCACGAGACGCGCTCGACAACAACACGTCCATCTCGCCCATCACGGCGTCGCTCGCGAGCGAGATCGCGACCCGCAAGAGCGTCATCGAGCTCCTCACGTTCTTCGTCATGCGCGACCGCATCCGCGGCTTCAACCTCGTCCTCAAGGGCCTCGACGACTTCTCGTCGTCGCGCCGCCTGCCGGGCAAGTTCGACGGCTGGTTCTTCTTCTGGGAGGCCGCCATCGACGGCCGAGGGCGGTTCGGCAGCGCCGTCGGCGCGAGCGACGCCATCATGAGCCTGCGAGGGCGAGGCGCTCGCGACCTGCACAAGGGCGTCGCAGCGAGTACGGCCCTCGGCGCCGACATCAAGGACCAGGCGCTCGCCGACTACGCCGTGCGTCCTCCTCCCTCCCTCTCCTCTCTGGCTCGTCGCCCTCGTGACGTCGCACGTGTCGCTGACACAGGCACCGTTTCCGCCTGCAGGTCGGCAACATGCTCCTCATCCGCGAGCTCCTGCGCGAGCGCGACCTCAAGATCCGCATGCACCTGCGCGCCGCCATGGAGCTCGCCGGCCTCAAGCGCATCCTCGAGAAGCACCTCGTCCTCGACCACGCCAACCTCAAGCGCCTCATCTCGGAGCACTACGAGGACGCCGAGCTCGACGCTCTCGAGCTCGCCGAGCACATGAAGGAGGAGGTCCGCATGAACTTCAGCGACCCGCGCGGCTGCTTCGAGGCCATCCTCGCCAACACGGACGGCCGTGCGCGCGACTTCCTCCTGTCGACCCTCAAGCACCTCCTCCTCCTCCCGACCGAGCCCGAGCAGCGCATGCGCCACTTCCAGCTCGTCGAGCGCCTCGTGTCGGCCGTCGTCACGGACCGCAAGGGGCTCGACGGCGACTTCTCGCACCTCCTCGGTTCGAGCGTCCAGCAGATCATCGCCTCGTTCGGCGATGAGGAGCGCCTCGCCGAGACGCAGGACGACCTCGACGACGCGCGCGCGCAGGTCGCGCAGCTCAAGGCGACGGTCGAGCAGCTGCGCGAGGAGCTCGCCGAGGGGGCCGCCGGCAACGTCGGCAAGCTCAAGGACGAGCTCGCGCGCATCGAGCGCTCGCTCGCGACGTCGCGCGCCGCGACCGAGGCGACCAAGGCCGAGCTCGGCACCAAGGAGCGCGACTACCTCGAGCAGATCGCCGCCCTCCGCCTCGACAACCGCATGCTGTACGAGCGCCTCAAAAAGGCGGGCCTGCTCGACGGCGTCGACGAGGACCTGCAGGAGCGCATGGAGAAGCAGCTTCAGCGCAGCAAGACGATCCAGATCCTCGAGGGCGGCGTCATCGGCGAGGCGCCGCTGCCGGCCATCCCGGGCCAGTCGCTCCTCGGAATGACGAGCGCGAGGAGGAGGCTCGAGAGCGAGATCTCGGCGAGGCGAGGCGAGACGGAGGACCGGCTGTCCGAGGGCGTGCGCGATCCGGTGCGTCGTCTCCCTCCTCCTCCTCCTCCTCCTCCTCCTCCCCTTTCTCCCTCCCCTTCTTCCCTTCCCTGACTCTCTCTCCCTTTCGCAGAGATCCGCATGGTCGCCTTCGCCGTCGCCGCCGTCGCAGCGCACGCCTGTTCGCCGTCTCGGCCCCGAGCCCGTCTCGACCTTCTCGCCCGACAGCGACCTCGACACTACGCCGCAGGCCAAGCGGCGCTCGTCCATCCTCGAGTCGACGTCCCCCTCGGCAGCTCGCTCCACGCGCAGTGCGCACATGTCGCACCAGCGCCGGCCCACCCTCGCCGAGGCGATCCGGGACGCGTCCCTCAAGATGGGCACCTCGCCCGCCCGCGCGTCCATCGACATGGACGCCGACAGCATCCGCACCGACTCTCACATGAGCCACGCGCCGACCGGCGGGACGTCGACCGCGCCGACCTCGAGTGCGCCGTCGGACGTCGGCGTGTCGCTGCCCGACACGGTCGTCGAGCGACCCGAGGACCCGAGCTTCGCCGACAATGTGGCCACCGAGAGCCGCGGTTCTTTCGCCGTGCGCGAAACGTCGTTCAGCAGCCTCTCGCCCTCGTCGACGCTCGAGCGCGGCGAGCGTCCCGACACGCTGTACCTCGTCGGCCCGTACCGCACGGCCCCGAGCACGCCCTCGCTCGACCCAGAGTCGCCGACGATCCTGCGCTCCGAGTCGTACTTCGCCCTGCCGTCGTCCTCCGTCTCGACGAACCGGGACGACCTTCCCGTCCCGCCAACGCCGCTCGTCCAGGCGCCGACGCCTTCCACCACGCCTCCTCTCGACGCATTAGGCGCGCCGTACTCCTCGTCGTCGGCGTTCAAGCCGGTTCCGAGCGGCCCACGTCTACCGCCGCCGCCGCTCGCACCCCCGGCTCCTCCACCTCCGCCCTTCGTCCCAGCAGCGAGTACGACGGCCGCTCCCGCTCCTCCTCCTCCACCGCCGCCGCCCCCCCCCCCCCCCCGGGGGGCCCCGCCCCCCCCCCCCCCCCCCCCCCCCCCCCCCCCCCCCCCCCGCCCGGCCGGCCGCCCCCCCCCCCCCCCCCCTTCGTCGCCGCACCGCCACCGCCACCACCGCCGCCTCCTCCTCCCGCCGCCGGCGGGCCTCCTCCACCCCCGCCGCCGCCTCCTCCGGCTCCGACTCGCGGCGCCGTCAAGAGCGGCTCGACGATGCGGCTCGACGAGGTGCTCGCCGGCCGCGCCAAGCTGCGCAAGGGCGAAGAGCGCTCGCCTGGCTCGCCGGCGAGCCCAGCAGGTCCTCCACCCCCACCCCCGCCCCCTCCTCCGCCGCGAGCGCCCGGCGCGCCGCCTCCTCCTCCAGGTCCGCCCGGCCCGCCTCCACCGCCCGGCGCACCTCGCCTGCCCATGTCGAAGCGCGACGTCGCGCAGCGCCAGCTCAAGACGTTCCAGTGGGACAAGGTGTCGCCGCACGGGCTCGCGTCGACGATCTGGGCGCGCGACGGCGCCGCGCAGGACCCGCAGATCGCCGACCTGCTCCGGCAGCAGGGCATCTTCGACGCGATGGAGGAGGACTTCCGGGCCAAGCAGACGGTCAAGCTCGCCGTCGAGCGCAAGAAGGCCGACCTCACGTCGTGCCTCGACGTTCGTCAGCGCCAGAACATCGGTGCGTCCTCGCTCTCGGTCCTCGTCTCACTTCCGCGTCTCTGAGCTGACTCATGTGCTCCCCTCGCAGAGATCCTCGCGCTCAAGCCCGCCGGCGACGCCAACGACGACGCCCTCACCAAGGTCAAGATCGCTGCCGGCCGCATCCTGCGTTACGACAACGGCCTCGGCGAGGAGTACCTCGGCGAGCTCCTTAAGGTCCTCCCGACGCCCGAGCAAGAGGCGCAGCTCAACCTGTACAAGTCGACGCCGCAGGAGGAGCTCGACTTCCTCGCGCCGGCCGACCGCCTCCTCGTCGAGCTGCTGCGCATCGACCGCCTCAAGCCGCGCCTGCGCGCCATGATCTACCGCGAGAAGTTCCTCGAGAACATCGTCCGCTTCGAGGACGAGGCGCTGCGCGTGTACGAGGCGGCCCAGTCGCTCCTCGAGGCGCCTCACTTTGCCGAGCTCCTCAAGGTGCGTACCCTTCTCTCTCGCCTGCTGCCGCACGTTCGCCTGTGACTGACGCTCGTCTCGTGCGCTCGCAGCTCATCCTCATGCTCGGCAACTTCCTCAACGCGTCGGGCCACAAGGGCAACGCGCAGGGCTTCAAGGTGACGTCGATCAACAAGCTCGTCGACACCAAGTCGTCGGCGTCGAGCAGCCGCACACTGCTGCACTTCCTCGCCAAGACGGTGACGCAGACGATGCCCGACACGGAGCGCTTCCTCGACGAGCTCGCCAAGCCGGCCGACGCATTCAAAGGTGCGTGCACGGACCTCCTCCTTCCTTCGCCTCGCCGTCCAGTTGCTGACTCGCTCGAGCTTGCCTTGCCCGCAGCCGACCTCAAGCACGTCCGCACCGCCCTCGTCGACTTTGTTGAGCAGCACAAGGCGCTCGAGAACCTGCTCGACGCCGACTTTGGCGACCTGTCGTCGCTTCACCCGGACGACGGCTTCCCTAAGCGCATGTTCCGCTTCCGGCGCGAGGCCGAGGAGCGCCTCGCCGCGCTCAAGGACACGCTGCAGCTCGCCGACGGCACGTACCAGCGGGCGCTGACCCTGTACGGCGAGGACGCCAAGAGCATCACGAGCACCGACGAGTTCTTCAGCGTCTTCAAGACGTTCGTCACGTCGTACAAGGTGCGTCCTCCTCCTTCTCCTCGAGCTCGAGAGTTTATCGTATTGACCCCGCCGTCGAACCTGCGCGCAGCGAGCTCGTGACGACAACCGCCGCCTCGACGAGGCTCGAGCCAAGGCCGAGCAAGCCGCCGTGCGTCCCGCTCCCGCTCTCTCTCTCTCCCTCTCACCTCCTCGAGCGACGCTGATCCTCTCACTGCACGTACGCAGGCCCGCAAAGCCGAGCTCGAAGCGTCGGCCGCAGCCCGCCTCGCCACGTCCGACTCGCTCGTCGAGGAGTACATGAAGACGCTGCGCGAGCAGACGCTCAACACGCCTCGGGTCGCCCGCCGCGACAAACGGCGCAAGGGCGCCCTGACGGGGCCTGCGCCAGGCGCAGGTGCGCTGTCGGTCGTGCCGGGCGCGGGCGCGGGCGACGGCAACGGTGACGGCGCCGAGTTTGCCACGTCGCCGACGAGCCCGGGCCGCGGTACGCCGTCGCCGCTGCCTTTCGCGGCGGGCGGCGAGGCCGTCGAGTCGTCGAGCAGGGCGGGCGGGGCGGCGGGAGGCGGGCTCGACGACCTACTCGCGAGCGGGCAGGAGCTCATGGCTCGGCTCACGGGCGAGGGTGTACGTCCCCTCTCTCTCTCTCTCTCTCTCTCCCTCTCTCCCTCTCGCCTGTCCTCTTCGAGTCTGCAAGCTAACGCTCCCGTCACGCTCGCAGTTCGCCGCCGTCCCCTCCAGCTCATCCCCCTCGACCGCGTCGCTCGCCGCGCGCCGCCGCACCCGCCCTCGGGACCGCCTCGGCGCCTCATCGGCCTCGCCAGGTCTCCCAGCATCTTCTCCGTCAGCGACCGACGCCAAGACACTCAGCGCCGTCCTCGAGGCCGACGCAGAGGACGACACGAGCGGCACGACGACGCCCGCCGCAGCGCTCGAGCCTCCTCCCGCGCCGTCCGCCTCGACCTCGGCGCCGCCCCCGGGCTCGAGCTCGACCTCGAGCGCCGCTGCAGCGGGCCCTCCACAGCTCCTCGAGCTCGACTTTGGCACGGGCCTCGGCGTCGAGAGCAGTGGCGGCAGCGCACGGTCCGTCGAGCTGCCCGAGCTCGCGAGCTCGTTCGAGATCGCGCGGCTCGCCGCCGAGGGTGAGGGTGAGGGCGAGGGGTCGTTGTCGGCGAGTGGGGACGGACAGGAGGAGCACGAGGAGCGGGAGGTGGACGAGGAGGACGAGCCATCGATCCGGGCCATCAGCTAGAACCCCTCTCCCCCTCCTCTCGCTCTCTGTCTCTCTCCCTCTCCCTCGAGCTCTCGATCTATCCAGCAATCAGTAGCAGTCTGTGCCCCGCCTCCCTCTGTGTGTCTGTACGCTCCCCCTCTCGCGCTCGCCCCCTCGTGCATGCCGTCGTTCCTCTCGCGCTCCCTCGTCCGCGTTCGCGCGCAACCCGAGAGCGCTCCCTCTCTCTCTTTCTCTCTCTCTCGCTCGCTCGCTCGCTCGCAAGCACGCTCGAGAGGCAGCGAGGCGGGGCACAGACATGCTTTTCACGAGGGGGAGGACGAACCGGCGAAGACGAAGTGGCGAGCGCGAGAGGGGGTGCAAGGGAGGGGGACGAACGGACTGGGAAAGGGGGTAAGAAGGTCGGGCCGAACGAGGGGAAGAGAGGAGAGTATCGTGAGGGAGAGGAGGGACACAAGGAGGCGGAAGGAGGGGTAGGAGGTCGAGCAAGGCGCGAACGAGGGGTGCGAGCGCGTCTACATGTACTGGGCGATCCAGCGGAAGCCTGTGCGGGTGCGAGACGAGGAAGAGTCAGTGATGTAGAGAGAAAGAGGTGAAGGCTATGGAGCAGGCGAGGGCGAAGGCGAGAAGGAAGAGGGAAGGGAGCGGGGAAGGACGAGGAGCGAGAGAGGGGACAAGGGAGAAACGGCGACACACCCTCTCCGTAGCCCTGGCGCATGACGACCGAGCACATGAAGACCTCGATCGGGCGGATGTCAGTCAGGGGGACCTTGCCCTGCGAGCGCGACCAAGAGTGAGTCAGTCAGGCGCCTGATCTGGGCAGCCGCGCGAGCGCGACGGCCCTCGCTCGGGCCTCGCGCCGCCGGCAACGACCGAAGAGAAGACGCGCAGAGAGAGAGAGAGCGTGAGGCCCGCCAACGCACCTTGCCCGTCGTCGTGTACATGCCGAGCGCCTGCCTCAAGTCCTGCTCGCTGACAGCGCCGGGCGCGTCAATCTTGTTGCCGAGGATGAGGAACGGCACCTTGCTGAGCTGCTCGATGGCGAGGAGCGCGTCGAGCTCGGCCTTGGACTCGTGGAAGCGCTCCGTGTCCTGCGAGTCGACGAGGAAGACGATGCCGTCCACCTCGGGGAAGTAGTCCTTCCAGAGGCGGCGAGCTGCGCGCGCGTAAGTGCCGAGATCAGCGTGCTGTACATCGAGAATGGACGAGCGTGCAGAGAGCGAGAGCGGGACGCACCCTGCTGGTGTCCGCCGAGGTCGTACGTCGTGAACTTGACGTTGCCGATCGCGAGCTCCTCGGATGCTGCACGCGCGCAAGACAAAGCGCATTAGGACGAGTAGCTCGTCGAGGGCGAACGCGCAAGGGTGAGGAGGCGGCGACGCACTCGGATGCAGGGTCGGCTGGAGGGTCGCGAGGCGGTCGTTCTTGAGCATGTGCAAGAGGGTCTGCGAGGCGGGTGTGCGGGCGAGTCAGCGCGACGCCCTGCGATGCCAGGCACGTGCTCTTGCCGGTGCACAGCTCGTGCTGGACTCGTGAAAGAGGCTGGCGCGAGCCGAGGCGGGACGACAAGCGAGGGAGGAGCGCACCGTCTTGCCGGCGTTGTCGAGGCCGAGGAAGAGGATCTTGGCGTTCTGCGTGGGTGCGGTCGAGGGGTCAGGACGCGGCGAGGAGGTGACGAGTGACGAGTGCGCCGAGGCGGACCTTGTTGACGAGGCCTGTTGCGAGGGAAGCGAGACGGCGAGGTCAGTGGGCGGGACGAGGTGGGATCGAGGTGGGCGAGGGAGGGGGGGCGAGAGAGAGAAGGTGAGACGGACCAAAGCTGGCGAGGACGTCGAACATGTAGTTCCAGATCGAGCTGAAGAAGCCGCTGTGGACGTGGACGAGGAGGAGAGGGTTCAGCGGGAGGGACGAGACGAAGGTGGCCGATGACCGGGTCGAGGTGGGCGAGGCGGGATCGAGAGAGGGACGCACGA
>Ga0308169_10001008_pt1 | contig 35721 bp, 29 predicted proteins | sample PhyBR1_2_FD_202139 | JGI IMG/M metagenome (GOLD analysis project Ga0308169, IMG submission 202139) | Phyllosphere microbial communities from UC Gill Tract Community Farm, Albany, California, United States - DLSLSB.R1 | ecosystem: Host-associated > Plants > Phyllosphere > Unclassified | place...
GCAACTAAAATTGCCATGGAAGAAACTTATGACCCTAATTTAAGCCCTGAAGATGTAGAACGCATTTTAGGTGCACCGATTTACGATAAGGATTTATACGAAGGCAACGAAGTAGCTGGTGTGGTTACTGGCCTGGCCTGGACAAGTGTTGGTGGCGATATTTTATTTATCGAATCGAGCTTAAGTCCTGGAAAAGGCAAATTAACCTTAACTGGTAACCTGGGCGATGTAATGAAAGAATCGGCAGTTATTGCCCTGGCATACTTACGCGCGCATGCAGCCGAGTTTGGCATTGAGTATACTTTATTTGATAACTGGGATGTACACGTGCACGTACCAGCAGGTGCTACGCCAAAAGATGGCCCTTCGGCTGGTGTAACCATGCTTACTGCATTAACTTCGGCCTTTACCCAACGTAAAGTTAAACAGCACCTGGCTATGACCGGCGAAATTACCTTACGTGGAAAAGTGCTTCCTGTGGGCGGTATTAAAGAAAAAATCCTTGCCGCCAAAAGGGCTAACATTAAAGAAATTATCCTTTGCAAAAGCAACCGCAAAGATATTTTAGAAATTAAAGAGAGTTATATTAAAGACCTGAAATTCCATTACGTAAGCGAAATGAGTGAAGTAATTGAATTAGCACTAACGCAGAACAAGGTTAAAAAACCATTGGATTTAAGCGTTAAAATTGCGCCGATTGTAAACTAATTTATAATCTTTTGATAGAGAACGATTAAAAATCCAATTACAATAAATACTTTTATAGTCCCGGTAATTATCGGGACTTTTTTATGAAATCACTTTTAGCTGCTTTAGTTTTTTGTTTGGTTGTATCAACCGGTTTTGCACAATCTTTTAAAAACGAGTTTGGTTTTAAAACCGAAAATGATGCCTATCTGGCTACTTTAAACGATCGTTATTACACCAACGGATTGTTTATTTATTTCCGCAGGGCTTTAAATACCGAAAAATCATCCGACAAAATCGAAAAGAAAACATACGAAATATCGGCTGGGCAAAAGATGTACACGCCTTATTGGGGTCAGGTGCCTAATAAAGAAGATCAGGACAGGCCATTTGCTGGTTATTTATATGCAGGCGCTGCTTACTCCGTGTTTTACAAAAACGAGAGTGTTTTAAAAACCAGTGTAGAGCTGGGTACAGTTGGTCCGAATTCGCTTGCACAAACTGCGCAACGCTTTTTGCATAAAACAGTAGGTTTTTATACTCCGGCCGGATGGGATTACCAGATTAAAAATGAGGTAGCCGTAAATTTAGCGGCAAATTATAGCAAACTGCTTTTCAGACCAGAAGATCCAATTGTGGATATCAGTGCACAAGGTTATGCCAATTTAGGCACCACTTTTTCAGGTTTAGGAGCATCTGTTTTATTCAGAGCAGGTAAAATCAATCAATTGTTCAACAGCGCTTACCACAATGCGGTAATTGGAAATTCGAAAACCAAAAGTTTAAATAATTCTGAGTTTTTCTTTTACGTAAAACCGCAGGTCAATTTTGTAGCTTACGATGCAACCATCCAGGGCAGTATGTTTAAAGATAATAGTCCGCTAACTTTTGGTGTTAAACCCATTGTTTTTGAGCAGCAATTTGGGGTAAACTATAGTTCGAAACGGTTTACTGCCGATTTTAATATCATTTTAAAAACCAAAGAGATTAAAAGCGTAGCCAAAGCTCAGAATTATGGAGGTTTAAGCTTGTATTACAGGTTTGGGAAAGGTTAAGTAATTGTTTGATTGTTAATATTGTTTCATTATTAACTGCAAATTGCCAACTGTATTGGGTTAATCGGTTAACTGTTTGAATTGCTTAATTGTTAACTGCAAATTGCCAACTGTATTGGGTTAATCGGTTAACTGTTTGAATTGCTTAATTGTTAACTGAAAATTGCCAACTGTACTGGGTTAATCGGTTAACTGTTTGAATTGGTTAATTGTTAACTGCAAATTGCCAACTGTATTGGATTAATCGGTTAACTGTTTGAATTGCTTAATTGTAACTGCAAATTGCCAACTGTATTGGGTTAATCAGTTAAATGTTTGAATTGCTTAATTGTTAACTGCAAATTGCCAACTGTATTGGGTTAATCGGTTAACTGTTTGAATTGGTTAATTGTTAACTGCAAATCGCCAACTGTAAATTGTCTTTACCTGCGAAACATGAAAAAAGCTATACTTTTTACACTCTTGCTCATCGTTGTTGGTGCAACTATTTACAATTTATATCCTGAAAAGAAATTACCTGCCAATACTGAAATCGATTATATCGTTGTTAAAAAATCAGATCGTGAATTATTGGCTTATTCAAAGCACAGGCTGATTAAAACCTACCAAATTTCTTTAGGCGATAGTCCGGTGGGACATAAAGCGTATGAAGGTGATAAGAAAACGCCCGAAGGCATTTACACCATCAATGCCAAAAACCCAAATAGTGGTTACCATAAAAACCTTGGGGTCTCTTACCCCAACTCAAAAGATATTGCACACGCAAAACTTTTTGGGAAACCAGTTGGGGGCGATATTAAAATACACGGTATCAGAAACAATTTCGGTTTTATAGGCAAGTTTCAAAGATTTTCTGACTGGACGAATGGCTGTATGGCATTAACCAATAGCGAAGTCGATGAACTGTATGCTTCTATAAAAATAGGTACGCGGATCGATATCAGACCTTAGATTTTTGATCTTAGATTACTTAACAAAAGAGGGTGATTAAAATCACCCTCTTTTGTCTTACTATTATTTCAATTTCACCGTTTTAGCGGCAAAATATTGTTCGATATAGGTTTTAACCTCAGCTTTCTTAACCGCATCGTTTATAAAATTATCCAGCTGCACCAAACCGTTTTCCGAAGCGCCAATAAAAGTTGCTTTATCTTCTGTAGTAGAAGCAACCCAATTATTAAGGTTTACAACAACCCTGTTATTTATAGTTTCGGGTTTTAGCTTGCTAATATCACCTCCGGTTGAACTATAATAGATCTTGGCCGAGGTATTATCATGTAAATTGCGCAGAATGGGCTCATCCAGGTAACCGGTAGGCAAACCAAATGTTCTTTTTAATGTATAACGCAACCCTTCCATAATAATAAAACTTCTTCTCTCATTCTGAGGTGCTTCTGCCTGATAAATAACATCAAATTTAGAACCTATCTTTATATTGGTTAAAACATGTGTTCCATATTTATCAACAAGTTGCTGTGCACCTAACAAAGTAATATCTCTCTTGAAACCAGCTGTTAAAAAATTATTTACCGACTGTTCATAAAAAAACTTATAAATTTTCCAGATCATGTAGTACGAATAGTGCCCATAAACATACTTTTTATCAGTAACATCGGTTTCCGGAAATACCTGACCAATGGTATTTCCAAAGAGTTTTAAGCCTTTGGTTGCTTCATACGAATTGGATAATTTTGTTGATAACTCGACAGCATTATCAGCCTGGATAGTCCTCCATGAAGATTGTGTGCCCCTTATAAAGACAATATTATATTGCCTATTGGCATCATAAGCCGGAATGTCGACCACATTAGCCCTTATAGAGGCCTGATCATTAAATTTACCTGTAACATCATACCCAAATCCCAGAAAGTTAAAAGTTTCGGATGCAGGGTACAGCGGTTTAGAATCCTGTGTTGCCCCACTTACTGTAAAAGCAATATCAGGTGATAATTTTTCTTCAGAAGCAGGTGTTGGGATTTCGTCGTCTTTTTTCTTGCAGGCTGCAAGTGTAGCCACAAGGGCTAAGGCTAAAATTGTTCTTTTCATTTGGTTCTATTTGTGTGTAATCAGCATTATCAATTTTAATGCCCATTTGCGTCACAAAATTCATTAAGACTCCCTTCTCCCGGTAGCCCCTTAAAAAAACAACTAAAAAACTAGTAACAAAAAAAGCTAATAACCTAAAAATCAAACATTTTCCTGTTTTTCTTTTTTTCGGCAGTAGATGCTTTATTTTTTAGCCTTTTTTCGATAACAGCTTTAGGAATTTTGGTGGGTTTTCTTTTTTTCTGAACAATCATTGCCTTTTTCAGCAAATCGATCAGTTTTGCAACCGTTTTTTCTTTATTGAGCAGCTGACTTCTATCTTCCTGCGAAACGATATGCAGCAAACCTTCGCTATCTAAACGGTTTTGCAGTTTTTCTTTAAGCAGTTCTTTTTCCTCATCAGTAAAATACTCAAAGGTTTCGATATTAAAAACCAGCTCTACCTTACTCGAAACTTTGTTTACGTTCTGCCCCCCTTTACCTCCACTCCTGGATGTTTTAAAAATGGCTGATCGTAAAATTTCTTCTCTGCTCGGTAACATGCGGCAAAAGTATAAAGAATATCGATTTAAAAAAAGTTAGCAAACCCATTGGCTTTTTTTACCTTTGTAGCAGAATGAAGAAAAACTTGGTTATAGCTATTGATGGCTATTCATCTTGCGGAAAAAGCACCCTTGCAAAGGCATTGGCTAAAAAATTAGGTTTCATTTATGTAGATAGCGGGGCTATGTATCGTGCCGTTACCTTATATTTTCTTCGAAACCATATTGATGTTACCGACGACGCCAAAGTTGAAGATGCTTTACAACACATCGAACTAAATTTCCATTCGCGCGATTACGAATCGCATATTACCCTTAACGGAGAAGAAGTCTCTGACGAAATCCGTTTAATGCCTGTTTCTGAAAATGTAAGTGAGGTTTCTGCACACCGCATTGTTCGCCATGAAATGGTAAAACAACAACAGCGCATGGGCAAATCGAAAAACATTGTTATGGATGGCCGCGATATTGGTACCACGGTTTTTCCGCATGCACCGGTAAAATTCTTTATGACCGCCGATCCAAAAATAAGGGCTGAGCGTCGCTTTAAAGAACTGGAGAGCAAAGGCAATAACGAAACTACTTTGGAAGAGGTTTTCGAAAATCTGGCCCACCGCGATTATGCTGATACCACCCGGAAAGAAAGCCCGCTGGTTAGAGCAGAAGACGCCATCATTTTAGACAACACCAATTTAACCCAGGAAGAGCAACTTACTTTTGCAATAGAGCATGTAGAGCCTTTTTTGGTTCATTAGTTCATTTGTTCACTGGACATTGGTTTATTAGTTAGCATGGTGGTTTAGGGGGTTAGTAGTCCATAAACTGATCCAACTGGAAACTGAATACATAGAAAAAAACTCTCCGTGTTATCTGTGTTTCCGTGGCAAAATAATTTATTGGTCAATTTCATAGCCTGATCCTACTGCAAACTGGTAACTGCAAACAGAATACACTGAAAAAAAAATCTCCGTGTTAGTTAATCCGTGCATCCGTGGCTAATTAGTTCATTGCTGATAGTGCGCACCCCATTGAAAAAAAATTCATATTTTTAGCACCTAACCCAAATGCAAATATGAAATTAAGATCAATGTGCCTTACGGCATTATTTTTAGTTACCGCAACCTTATGTGCCAATGCCCAAAAAGGCTGGATTAACCTTTTCAACGGAAAGGATTTAAAAGACTGGAACGTTAAAATTTCCAAACACGAATACAAAGAAAATTACGCCAATACTTTCCGTGTTGAAGATGGTTTAATGAAAGTAGGTTATGATGGCTACAAAGAATTCGACGATCAATACGGTCACATTTTTTACAAAAAACCTTTTTCTGCCTATCTGTTAAAAGTAACTTACCGCTTTGTTGGCGACCAGGTTAAAGGTGGTCCGGGATGGGCGTTTAGAAACAGCGGCGCCATGCTACACTGCCAGGATCCGGCAACAATGTTAAAAAACCAGGATTTCCCAATCTCTATTGAAGGACAAATTTTAGGCGGCGATGGCGAACACGAACGCCACACCAGCAATGTTTGTACTCCGGGAACCTTAATTAATTACAATGGTAAATTGTTTACCCCGCACTGCTTAGATTCGAAATCGAAAACTTACGCCGGCGACCAATGGGTAACTGCCGAGTTTTTAGTTTTAGGCGATTCGGTAATTAAACACATCATTGGCGGCGAAGTAGTTTTAGAATACACTAAACCACAAATTGGTGGCGGCAGCGTTTCTAATTACGATCCCAAAGCTAAAGTTGATGGTAAACCATTAACCTCAGGTTATATTTCATTGCAAAGCGAGAGCCACCCTATCCATTTTAAATCGGTACAACTTTACGATTTGGAGCCATACATGAAAAACAAGGCCAAACTGGATAAAGTACTGGCAAAAATTTTAAAAGAGTAAACCATATTGGCATCTGTTTGTTAAATGATGACGCAATAATTCTAGAACTAAATTAATACGATGCTCAAAACCCATTTAGCCAAACATTTTGCTCTTTTAATTTGCCTTTTCCTGACTAATTTTGCAATTGCACAAACGGCATATCAGGTAAAAGATATTCCCGATCCAAAAAACAACGAAGGTGGCTATGTTAGCGACCCCGATAACATTTTAGGCAGTGGTACTGTTACTTCATTAAACAGTACCATTGCCAATTTTGAAGCAAAAACCAATGTTCAGGTTGCAGTGGTTATTGTTAACGACTTTGACCACGACAAAGAAGATTTCGATTTTGCCTACGAGTTGTTCCAGTTTTGGGGCATTGGGCAAAAAACAAGCAACAACGGCCTCCTCTTATTTATAGCTAAAGACCGCCGAAAGTACCGTTTTATTACCGGCACAGGAACCGAAGGCGTTTTACCCGATGTTACGCTTAAACACATTGCACAAAATAACCTGGTACCAGCCTTTAAGGAGAATGATTTTAGCGCGGGTATTACCAATACCATTAACGCCATTGGTGAAATTATTTTCAACCCCAACAACAAACAGGAACTGAATCAGCTTTTTACCCAACGGGAAAGCAGTTCTCTCATCGAAAATTTTTGGTTGCCTAGCCTGGTCATTATCCTCGCCTTTTTCGGGGTATTTAAAATTGTAAACCGGCAGGCCAAAACTGGCTTTAACCTAAAAAGCCTGAATAAGCAAGAAAACAATTACGATAAAACGATAGCAAAAGGCTGTGTAGGTATATTCTTTTTTGTTTTCATTTCTGTATTTATTTTAATTTTTACCAATAGTTTCGACCTGTTCAGGAATTTTAAACTTGCCTATGTACCCTACATCCTTTTTGGGATTTTAGCCATTGCTCTTTTCTTCAGGTACCTCTTTTACATATCTACGATACGAAAAGCACACCAGGACGACGAAAACTTTTTTGATGCAGTTGTGGCTTTTCACAAGAAAAACTGGTGGTTAGTATTGTTCTCTCCTATTATCCTGATTGCGATGATGATCCACCTGATTAAACGTGTAAAAACCATTGAGCGTTTTAAACCGGTTTTAGATAGCAGAAACCAGGAAATGATGCGGATAGACCGCGATATTAACATTGAAGGAGAACCTTTTTTAACCAAAGGGCAGCGCAAAGAAGAGGTTGTACAGGCTTACGATTATGATATTTGGCAAAGTACCGACCATAAAGAACATTTTATTAAATGCTGGCCCGCCGAAGCCTATAACAGCTACACCGAGTGCCCATCCTGCTATTTTAGAACTTATAAACTGAATAAAAAAGTAACGGTTAAAGCTGCAACTTATAGTCATGAGGGGCAGGCCAAGCTGATAAACGAATGTAGTTTTTGCGACAAAACAGAATTTATCAAATGGATTACACTGGCCATGTTGGTCGAGTCGAGCTCATCTTCAAGTTCTTCCTCTGGCAGCAGTAGTTCTTCGTCTTCTTCAAGCAGCTGGGGCGGTGGCAGCAGCAGTGGTGGCGGTACAGGTGGTAGCTGGTAAGCTTAGCCTGAATTCTAACAACTATCCGGGTATAAATTGATAAAATAATAATTACTTTGTTACTTTAATTTTTAGCGCTTTCTAAACATGAAAAAAGTAATTTTTATTTGTGCTGGCTTCTTTATACTCTTAGTATGCATATGGCTTTGCATCAGGAGTTTCGGGTTTTTTAATACGTATAAAAATATTTCGTCGGCCAACGAACCGAATATTGCTGTCGACCAAATTGTAATGACTTCTAACTTAAAAGAAGCAAAAAAAGGCGATCTTATTGTAGTTAAAGTGAATAGTGAACCCTGCATTTACAGGCTGTGCGCGATACAGGGAGATCAGGTTGAAATAATAAGAGGTGAAGTTTACTTAAACGGTAAAATAATGGCACAAAATTACAACACCAAACACAGCTACAATTTTAGTGATAAAATGTATAATGAACTGATCAATTCAGGCAAAATAAAGGCTGGAGAAAATGTTTATAAGATTGGAGACTTAGTACATTTTGAGCTCATTGATGCTGAAGCTAAGAAAGTCGGCATTTATGAAAACAGAGAGGTGGCAATGCCGGCATACCGAGATGAAGATATTGAGAAACAATGGAAAAAAAAGTGGAATGTAGATAATTTGGGCACTGTAATAGTTCCAAAAGGCAGCCTTTTTGTTCTTGGTGACAACAGAAACAATGCAAATGATTCAAGATATCTTGGTTTTATCAAAAAAAGTGATTTATTGGCTGTTGTTTTGTAAATAACAGGCATTAGCAGTCTTTTTTAAACTCCAACCCTCACCTATTAAAACTATTTTCTAATTTTGGGGCACTTAGCACGATGTTTGCTCTTAATGCCGTGCAATAAATTTATTAAACTGCTTTGCGCAACCCTACACCTATGACCAGAATCTTATTCCTGCTTTTTGCCTTTTTTATGCTCTCTTTAACAGTTAATGCACAAGATACTTACCGTGTTACTGCCGACAAATTACGTGTTAGAGCCACAAAAGATTCGAAAAGTAAGGTAATTGGCTCCATCTCCCAAAATGAAAAAGTAGTGGTTTTAGATGCCAGCGATGCTAAATTTTATAAGGTAAAATTAAAAAATGGTGAGGGCTGGGCCAGTAAAGATTTTTTAGAAAAAATTGCCCCCGCTGCTAAACCTGCTACACCAGCAGCTAATATTCCCACACCAAATACTCAAACCCAAGCACCAACAACAGCGGGTAGTGAAGACATGTACCGGGTAACAGCCGATGATTTGCGTGTACGCGAAAAGGCTGATGCAAAAAGCAAAATTGTAGGCTACCTGCCCAAAGATGAAAATGTGGCTGTGATCGATTCATCGAACGCAACCTACTTTAAAATTAAGGTAACCAATGGCGAAGGCTGGGTAAGTAAAGAATTTTTAGTGCGCGTTTCGCCGGTAAAGGCTCCGGTACAAAAAACCACCATTGCCGCATCTGTACCACAATCGAGCAAAGATTATTCAAGCATTATTTTTATTGCTGTAGTGGCCGTAATCTTGTTTGCTATTTTATATTTCTCGTTTAAATATGCCAGCGGAAATAAGTTTATAATTGGCTTTTCGGTAATTGTTATTTTAGTGGTGGGCTATTTTTGCTATATCACTTTTGTAGCCGAAAAGGTGGTTACTGGTACATTTGCCAGTGGCGAAGACATCCAGTATAAATCTTTCAATTTTAAATCGAAGGATTCGGTCACGGTGAGCGATGCCTATAACGATTCTATTTTCACCTCCAAATATGTAATTGATGGCGATATGATTAAATTATACGACCAGCAAAACACGATTATGCTATTGATCAGGGATGAACAAACGCTGATTGGCGAGGGTTTTACGCGGGGGACGTTTACAAAGAAATAAATCTATACCATAATCGGCTTAATGGGAAAACACGTACATTTCTGTACTACCTGTGATTCGTCCCTCTGGGACGACTTACGAACAAACAAGTGCGGCAAATTTTAAAAGCCCGTACCAGAGGGACGGCTGCCGGGTAGCCAAATAATTTATTATTGGCGTTTGATGAATTTTGAGCACGACCCTTTATTTTTAAACCCGATAGAGCGGAATAGCCCGGAGCGCAGTGAGGACTATAAGCGATAGCGGGACTGTATTTGCCTAAGTATTGCTGCCCGTTCATTTTCAAATAATTGGTTTCATTTTTTAAAAAAAATAGTCAGAGATGCTGAAATACCCGCCTGAATGTCGGGCAGGAATTCAGCATGACGTTCGGAGTTAAGCGAGTGTTTTGGATTAAAAAGGTCTGCTATGGTTTAGTTAATTCTTAAATAGCTTAAAATCAGTCACATTTATTAAAAAAAACTTTTCCATAATTAAAAAAAGTATTACCTTTGCAGTCCCTAAATAGGGAAAAAAGGAGATAATTAATTAATGGCTAAAAAACAAGTAGCAGAAAAAGAATTAGCAGCTAAAACAGCTGAACTTCAGGGAGAAGGCGGACGCCTGACTGAAAAAGAAACGATTGAATCAGAAGCTGATTCAGTTTCGATCGAATCGATCAAATCATCATTAGCAACACCAAGCGAAGATTTCGACTGGGATGCAGATGAAAAAGTTTTTGGTAACTACAATGAAGCAGACCGTAAAAAGTTTGAAGATATGTATGCCGGAACATTCAACCAGATCACTAAAGGTGAAATCATCAGCGGTATCGTTGTTTCAATCAACAACAAAGACGTAGTATTAAACGTAGGTTTCAAATCAGACGGTTTAGTTTCTACTTCTGAGTTCCGTGATACACCAGATCTAAAAATCGGCGATTCAGTTGACGTATTCGTTGAAGCACCAGAAGATGCTAACGGTCAATTGATCCTTTCTCGCAAAAGAGCTAAAACCCAAAGATCATGGGAAGCTATTAACGAGGCTCTTGAAAATGATAGAATCATCAACGGTTTCGTTAAGAGCCGTACTAAAGGTGGTTTAATTGTTGATATCATGGGCGTTGAAGCTTTCTTACCAGGATCTCAAATTGATATTAAACCTATCCGCGATTACGATGTATACGTGGGTAAAACAATGGAATTCAAAGTTGTTAAAATTAACCATGAGTTTAAAAACGTAGTAGTTTCTCACAAAGTGTTAATTGAAGACGATTTAGAATCACAAAAAGTAGAAATCGTTTCTAAATTAGAAAAAGGTCAGGTATTAGAAGGTACCGTTAAAAACATTACTGATTTCGGTGTGTTCATCGATTTAGGTGGTGTTGATGGTCTACTTCACATTACTGACATTTCTTGGGGCCGCATAGAGCATCCGAAAGAAGTATTATCATTAGATGAAAAAATCAACGTGGTTGTTTTAGATTTCGATGATGAGAAAAAACGTATCGCTTTAGGCTTGAAACAATTAACTCCACACCCTTGGGAAAACTTAAGTACTGACATTCAGGTTGGTTCTAAAGTAAAAGGAAAAATCGTAACTGTTGCAGATTACGGTGCTTTCTTAGAAATCATCCCTGGTGTTGAAGGTTTAATCCACGTTTCTGAAATGAGCTGGTCACAAAACTTAAGAAATCCACAGGAGTTCTTAAAAGTTGGTGATGAGATCGAAGCTGAAGTTTTAACTTTAGACAGAGACGAGCGCAAAATGAGCTTAGGTATTAAACAATTATCAAACGATCCATGGCAAGAAGTTGCTGCTAAATTCCCGGTTGGAAGCAAGCACAAAGCAACTGTTAAAAACATGACTAACTTCGGCGTATTTGTTGAAATCGAAGAAGGTATCGATGGTTTAATCCACATCTCTGACTTATCATGGTCTAAAAAAGTAAACCACCCTAACGAATTCACTAAAGTTGGTGATGTATTAGACGTAGTTGTTTTAGAATTAGACGTTGATAACCGTAAATTAAGCTTAGGTCACAAACAATTAGAAGAAAACCCTTGGGATACTTTCGAAACGATCTTCACTTTAGATTCGGTTCACCAGGGTACTGTTGTTAAAGTAACTGATAAAGGTGCTGTTATTGCTTTACCATATGGTGTAGAAGGTTTCGTACCAACTAAACACATGGTTAAAGAAGATGGTACTTCAGTTAAAGCTGAAGAAACCAATGACTTCAAAATCATTGAATTCAACAAAGAAGCAAAACGTATCGTAGTATCTCACGCCCGTATCTGGGAAGAGGTTAAAGCTGAAGCTGTAGCAGAAGAAAGAAATGCTAAGAAAAAAGAAGCTAAAGCTGCTGTAACTGCGGTTAAAAAAGTTAAAGATTCTGTAGAGAAATCTACTTTAGGAGACTTAGACGTATTGGCTCAATTGAAATCGCAATTAGAAGGCGAAGAAAGCAAAGCTAAAAAAGGCTAGTTCTTTTTAACTGAAATATTAATCCCGATAGCGAAAGTTATCGGGATTTTTTTTGGCCCAAATCCTGCAACCTATACCAACCAGCCACGGAAACACGGAATGCACGGATCTAATACACAAATCGTCATTGCGAGGCTTGCTTCGTATCGTCATTTCGAGCGTAGTCGAGAAATCTGCCTAGAAAGATCTCTCCCCGCCTGTACGGGCAGGCATTCCGCTGCGCTTCAGTCGAGATGACGATTTCTCTATCTTGTTTATGTAACAAAATAATCCATTCTTCCATACTTATTCCATGCATCCCTCCTATTATTACTACTTTTGAAAAGCGTAACCTAGCCTTTTCAGTATGAGAAAAATTATCTTTTTGTTTCTGATCCTTATTTCGTTTAAACTTTCTGCTCAGGAAATTAATATTATCCCGCAGCCAGCTTACCAAAAAACAGAGCCTGGCAAAAAACCTTTCACGATTGATTCGAAAACACAGATCGTAGTTATAGATACAACATTGACCCCGGCAGCCGATTTCCTAAATAATTACCTTCAAAAATACTTCAAGCTAAAGCTCAATGTCACCAAGGTTACGCCCAACAAAAACTTTATCGCACTTATTTCAAACACGAGAATTAGTGAATTTGAAGATGCTTATAACCTGATTGCTTCAGACCGGAACGTCACAGTCATCGGCACATCAGCGGCAGGTGTATTTTACGGTATCCAGTCGGCTATCCAATTGCTTCCAACCGGCCTAAATAATCAGTTAACAGTTCCGTCAATAACAATTATAGATCATCCCCGTTTTGCTTACCGCGGAATGCACCTCGATGTAAGCCGTCATTTTTTTGATGTAGCTTTTATTAAGCAATATATCGATTACCTGGCCCTGCATAAAATGAATTACTTCCACTGGCATTTAACCGATGATCATGGCTGGCGGATTGAAATCAAAAAATATCCTAAACTAACCGAAATTGGTGCCTGGCGCAATGGCAGTATTATTGGTTTATGGCCAGGTAAAGGCAATGAAAACATTAAATACCAGGTACTGCCAAACGAAATTAAAATTACCCCGAAAGATGCTGTAATTAAAACCGATGGCATTCGTCATGGTGGCTTTTATACGCAGGAGCAGATTAAAGAAGTGGTTGAGTATGCTGCTAAACGCTACATTACCATTATCCCCGAAATTGAAATGCCTGCGCACAGCATGGCTTTATTGGCGGCCTATCCCGAATTAGGCACCGAACCCAACAAAAAATACACAGTTGCCGAAACCTGGGGCATGATGAACAAATACAACAATGTACTGCAGGCTTCTGATACTACTTTTAAGTTTTTAGAAAATGTTTTAACGGAAGTAATGGCTTTATTTCCATCCCCTTATATCCACATTGGTGGCGATGAGGCCTCGAAAGTATGGTGGAAACAATCGGCAGTTTCTCAGCAAATAATGAAAGCTAATGGCCTAAAAAACGAGAGTGAGCTGCAAAGTTATTTTATCCGAAGGATGGAGAAATTTGTAAACAGCAAAGGTAAAACCATCATCGGCTGGAACGAAATTTTACAGGGTGGCCTGGCACCAAATGCCGTAGTAATGAGCTGGCAGGGCGAAAAAGGCGGTATAGAAGCGGCAAAGCAAAACCACAAAGCCATTATGACTCCTGAAAATAAAATGTACTTTAATCACGGTCAGTTTGTAAAAGAAGATAGCTTAACCGCAAGTACCCCATCACTCCTGGCAGATGTTTACAATTACGAACCTGTGCCGGCAGAATTAAACGCCGAACAGGCCAAATACATTTGGGGAGCACAGGGCTGCTTGTGGAGCGAATACATTACTAATCCCGCCAAAGTACAGTACCAGCTTTTTCCACGCCTGGATGCTTTAAGTGAAGTGTTGTGGAGTCCGAAAGAAAAACGAAATTATCCTGAATTCCAAAAACGTCTGAAAGCACAATTTCTACGCTACGATTTGATGGGCATTACCTATTCGAAAAGGTACCTTGCAAATTAATTTTATCTGGTTGTAATTTTCTGAGGCTATTGCTTACTAACTGTTCAAAAATTAATGATTCAGTAATAGCAGTAACATGGAAAATAAAACTTCAAAATTCGGAACAACGGCATTTTTAATTTGCGTGGTAAGCTGTACCAACATGCCCTATTTTTTAAAGTACCCTTTATTGCTTGTTGCAGCAATATCTTTGGTTATTGGGATTTACCAATATCAGAAAACATTTAAATCTACGGCCAAACCAGTAGATCAGGCTAAATAAGGTATGATAGCAAAATCTTATCTCGATAAACTCGAAGCACACAAAGGCATTATCTATAAAATGGTAAACCTGTATGCTGATGAGGAGGAAGACCGTAAAGATTTATATCAGGAAATTGTTTTTCAAAGCTGGCAGGCCTATCCCCGCTTTAAAGGCGATGCTCAATTTTCGACCTGGTTGTATAAGCTCAGCTTAAATGTATCGCTCTCTTTTTTAAGCAAACAACAAAAACAAACACAGCTTAAAAACGGCGAAGCATTCGACCATTATTTTGAACCACCCGAACTATCTGAACGTGCTGACTGGCTTTACCGTTGCATTAAACAGTTAACAGAGATTGACCGCAGTATCGTAATGCTGCACCTCGATGGTTTCGATAATACCGAAATCAGCGAAATGATGGGCATCTCCAGAAACCACACCAACGTGAAATTACACCGTATTAAACAACAATTAACCACGCTTTTAGCCGGCAAATAACATGAATTTAGAACAAGAATGGCAAAACCTGGGTGTAGAATTTAACTCAAAAGCCAACCAGATAGATACTGCAAAGCTAACCATTGATGAGAAAGCACACAGCCTTTTACAGGAACTGATTTTTAAACTAAAATGGAAATTGAGGTGGATCAGAATTATTGATCTTCCGCTTTTAGTCCTGGCCATATTTGCCAAAAGCGATTTAAAAATATTACTGCTCCTGATCGTTATTACTTACGAAATTTGCAGGGCGTTAGGCATACGCCATTTCAACAAAATTAAAACGGCTGTAGATTACAACGCCAACACCAGACAGGTACTTATCGACAACTTTGAGGCTATAAAAAAGATTTTACGCGGCGAAACCATTTTCGGCTACATCTTTTTACCCTTGGCTGGTCCTATAGGCTTGATGGCATACCGCTTATATATACATCAAACCTTTGAAAAAGTAATTCAGCTGCCTCACTTCTTTTTACAAATTGGGTTACTAGCTTTGGTTGGGATTCCTTTTATCTGGCTCACCAAAAGGATGAACAACAGTATTTTTAACAAACCTTTAAAACAGCTAAACGATAAGATAAATGATTTAATGGATTAACTGGTTGGCCACCTGCAACTGGTAAGCACCAGGTGTAATACCCTCAATCTTTTTAAACGTGCGGATAAAATAATTGGCATCGCTAAAACCCAGTTCGTAACTAATGGAAGCCACTTTAGCGCCCGGCTGCGACAACAATACTTTGGCTTTATTTATTTTTTCGGCTAGAATAAAATCGTTTGGGCTAATGCCCAGCTCGCGTTTAAACAGGCGGTAAAAGGTGGCTTTGCTCATGCAGGCCTTATCGCTTAGGCTATTAATGTTAATCTTCTCGTTTAAATTGGCCTTAATGTAATTGAGCACAAAAGCCAGTGGGTTTTGGTTAAGGTTATGGCTATCGCTGTTTAAAATATTGAGGTTTTGGGTTTGCATAATCCTTACCAGTAGCTCTTTCAGGGTTAAATCGGCCAGAATATCTTTTTCTTTGGAGCGTTCAGAGCAAATGCGGATTACCTTATTGATGAGGTAAGCAATTTCTTCGTTGTTGTAAAAGTGATATTGGTCGTAATTTAACAGCCACTTTTCATTACTCCCTTCCTTCGGGAAAAACTCATTTAAATAAGCGATGGTTTTCTTAATCTGATCCTGATCTATGGCCAAAGCAATACATTGGGTAGGGTTTACATTTGTGGCTTCAGGAAAATCGATTTTCATGGTTACAGCAGGCGGAACGATAACCGTTTGGCCCGGAAAATAATCGAATCCCTTTTTATCGAACAAATGCATCACCTTTTTACCCCGCAACATGCTGGTAATTACAAAATCGTTAAAAGTAAGCGGCACCCGGTACGATTCGGTATAGGTTTCGAAAACGTTGAGCTCGCACCGCTCTAAAGTATACGAAGTCCGGTTCTCAACCAAAGTTTGCAAACTTTCTGATTTACTTAGACTTACCTGATCCAACACATGTGCCATAACAATAAAGATTTGGTTAGCGAGCATTACTAAACCCAAATATAAAAGTATTTCGGCAGGCTTTACCACACTGCAACAATAATGCTATCGGTTGAGGCAATTATACTATCACTACGATGCACTTTGCCATTAGGTTTGTATTAACCAAATCTTAAATCCGCAAAGAAAACACCGGAGCAATTCTTTTCAGAACCAACCAAAAGTGTTTTCGAACTACGAAAATTCAATAATAATTATGGAAAACTTAATTGAAAAACCGGCATTCAAATCCCATTACGATAATTACATCGGTGGAAAGTTTGTAGCGCCTGTAAAAGGTGCTTATTTTGATAACGTATCTCCTATTGATGGGAAAGTATTTACCAAAGCCGCACATTCTACCAAAGAAGATTTAGCACTTGCTGTTGATGCCGCACACGAAGCATTTAAAACCTGGAGCAAAACCTCTTCAACCGAAAGGAGCATTATACTCAATAAAATTGCCCAGCGGATGGAAGACAACCTGGAATATCTGGCCACTGTTGAAACCATTGATAACGGTAAAGCCGTACGCGAAACCCTGGCAGCCGATTTACCACTGGGAATTGACCATTTCAGGTATTTTGCGGGTGTAATCCGGGCAGAAGAAGGTTCACTTTCTGAACTTGACCAAAATACCGTTTCATTAATTGTACATGAACCTATTGGCGTAGTGGCGCAAATTATCCCATGGAATTTCCCATTGCTAATGGGCATCTGGAAACTGGCTCCGGCTCTTGCTGCAGGCAATTGTGTGGTTTTAAAACCAGCTGAAAGCACACCGGTCTCCATTATGATTTTAATGGAACTGATTGGCGATTTATTGCCTCCGGGTGTAGTAAACGTGGTAAATGGTTTTGGTGCAGAGCTTGGCCGTGCATTGGTTACCAACCCTAAAATTGCTAAAGCTGCCTTTACCGGTTCTACACCAACCGGTAGGCTGGTAATGCAATATGCGACAGAAAATATCATCCCGGTTACATTGGAGTTGGGCGGTAAATCGCCCAATATCTTCTTCAGTTCGGTAATGGCCGAAGATGATGCCTTTTTAGATAAAGCTGTTGAAGGTGCGGTAATGTTCGCACTAAACCAAGGCGAAATTTGTACCTGCCCCTCACGTTTGCTGGTACAAGAAGATATTTATGAGAAATTTATCGCCAAAGTTGTTGAGCGCACAAAAGCCATTAAAATTGGCAGTCCGCTGGATCGTACCGTAATGATGGGCGCACAGGCTTCGAAAATACAATACGAAAAAATTGCAGCTTACATTAAACTCGGTAAAGAAGAAGGTGCCGAAGTATTAACCGGTGGAGAAGTAAACGAATTAAGTGGCGATTTAGGTAGCGGTTACTACATTAAACCCACCATATTTAAAGGCCATAACAAAATGCGGATTTTCCAGGAAGAAATTTTTGGCCCCGTGCTGGCCGTTACTACCTTTAAAACCGTTGAAGAAGCTATCGAAATTGCCAACGATACTTTGTATGGTCTCGGTGCCGGCGTTTGGACCCGCGATGCACACGAACTTTATCAGGTACCCAGAGCCATCCAGGCTGGCCGGGTTTGGGTTAACCAGTATCATGCCTACCCTGCCGGTGCACCATTTGGGGGTTATAAACAATCGGGCGTAGGTAGAGAAAACCATAAAATGATGCTTGGTCATTACCGCCAAACTAAAAACATGTTAATTTCTTACGATAAAAACAAACTGGGCTTCTTTTAGGCGGTCTTTAGCAAAAAATTAGATTGTCCGTTGATTACAAATGCCGCAGTTAAACAGCCCGTTTAACTGCGGCCTATTGCAACCAGCTTAGCGTTAAATTTACCATGACCAATAGAATTGATAGTACCCAAAAAGCAAAAGAACTGATTGCAACCTTAAAAGAAAAGCATGGCGATTTGATGTTTTATCAGGCCGGAGGTTGTTGCGAAGGCACACAACCCCAATGTTTTGAAAAAGGTGGTTATTATTTACGCATGAACGATGTTTGCCTTGGAGAAGTAGAAGGTTGTGAATTTTGGGTAGACCGCGATCTTTTTGAATACTGGAAGTTTTCGCACTTTACGCTCGATGTACTGGATGGTTTCGGTGTGGGTGGCTTTTCATTAGAAACGCCGTTGCAAAAAACCTTCAAAGTGCATTACCGTTTATTTACAAAAGAAGAACTCGAAGATTTAGTACCCGTTAAAACGGCAGAATAATGTTTGTATTTGGTTAATTAAGGTCAGTTTGGAGCAATCCGGCTGACTTTTTTATTTAATTAACGGCCGTTTTAAAAATTTATGCAATCTTTGCATTCAAATTCAAAACATGAGGAAAGTATTTGCAGTAATCTGCACCATTATTACACTTTTTGCCATTAAAGAAGCGGTATATGTATTTACCTCTACTGAGCCAGACATGGTTAAGCAAAAGGCAATTATGATTGTAATTGCGCTCAGCATCTGCATCCCTTTAGTTATCCTCACCTTATGGCTTTGGTCGCCACGCAAAAAGAACAACGGCCAGTAGTACTAAGGGTAAAATTTACTTTTTAAGGCGTGTGTAGGTACCCAGCAGCTTTCTTCTTTGCCCCACCACTTGTAGCGGTTTTTGGCTATGATGTTGTAAAACCAATCTCTAATAAATTTTGGGATGATGATAAAGCCATACAGCAGTGGCCAGGCCCCATCCAGTTTTTTGGCAATCTTTAATGCTGCAGAAGATTTGGTGTACAATTTACCTTCCTCTAAAAGTAATACTGTACTGATTTGAGTCAGGTCGACATTGAATTTAGGTAGCACTTCTTTAGCCAACTCTCCCTGAATGGCCGTAAAACCAAACTGATCTTTTTTATCGTGCGCAATAACAAACTGAACCGATGCATTGCAAAGGTTACACACACCATCAAAAAAGATTATTGGCTTGTTAAGCATGGCTAAAATTAACAATTAACACCCGCATAAAAATCAGGATTTTGTATTATTAACCTCCAATTCTGCTAAAAGTTTAGCAATTCAAGTTCAATTAGCTTAATTTTAAATATCATATTCAATACAACTTGCGATGTATATTTCTATTAACAACAAATTGTACCCGGCTGCAGAGGCAAATATTTCTGTTTCAGATTTAGCTGTACAAAGGGGCTTTGGCATTTTCGATTTTCTTAAAACGGTCGATCACAAACCCATTTTTATCGACAATTATTTCGACCGGTTTTACCATTCGGCGCAGGAAATGAATATGGAAGTGAGTTTTGACCGCACGCAACTGCGCGAAAATATAAATCAGCTGATTGAAAAAAATAACATCCCCAACTCGGGCATCAAAATAATTTTAACTGGTGGTTTTGCCGACGATGGCTATACCATGAGCAAACCCAACCTGATTATTACCCAAACACCTTTGGAGATTAATCCGGATCCCTTTAAAAACCCTTTGAACCTGCTTACCTATAACCACCAACGCCAGTTGCCGATGGTTAAAACAATCGATTATCTGCAAGCAATCAGGTTACAATCGTTTGTTAAAAACAGTGGTGCAGAGGATTTGTTGTACCACAATAACGGGCTGATCAGGGAGTGCCCCAGGGCAAATTTCTTTATCGTAACCGATCACCAGATTGTTGCGCCGAAAACAGAAATTTTAAAAGGAATTACCCGGAGCAAAATTTTAGGGCTCGAAATTGCAGGTTATAAAATAGTAGAGCGCGATTTTCAACTCGAAGAATTATACACGGCAAAAGAGGCTTTTATCAGCAGTTCTACCAAAAATGCCTGGCCGGTGGCCGTAATTGATGGCAAGGAGATTGGCAATGGCACTTTCGAAGTGGTAAAAGCAATAAACAGCAAACTTCTTCAACTTATTGAAGATTACCAGCAGCATGGCGTGTAAAATATTGCAATTGATAATAACTGAAAATTAACATTTTAACTAGCGAAAGCCAAAACAATCAGCATCTGGCTTTACAACCTTAAAACATTTTTATATATTTGCCCAATCCTTCTTCAATGCAAAAGAAAACACTTCTTGACGGACAAAAAATTCAGATTACAATTAAGAGGCTCTGCCATCAGTTAATTGAAAACCACGACGATTTCTCGAATACCGTTTTAATTGGCATTCAGCCAAGGGGTATCTTTTTGGCCGACCGTATTCACCAGGAATTAGAAACCATCCTTAAAAACAAGAAAATATTGAAGGGCAACCTCGATATTACCTTTTTCAGAGATGATTTTCGCCGTAAAGACGGACTGGTAACCGCAAGCAGCAATTCGATCGATTTTATTATCGAAGGCAAAAAAGTAATCTTAATTGATGACGTACTTTGGACCGGCAGAACCATCAGGGCAGCACTCGATGCCTTATTGGCTTATGGCCGACCAGAAAAAGTAGAACTTTTGGTTTTAATCGACCGCAGGTTTAGCAGGCATTTACCAATTGAGCCCGATTATATCGGCCACCAGGTAGACAGCCTCAATTCGCAACAGGTAAAAGTAACCTGGACGAGCGAAGGAAGTGAAGACAAAGTAGTTTTATTATCGGAAAAACAATAAATTAGAAATGGCAGCAGAAAAATTATCAACCCGACATCTTTTAGGCATTAAAGATATTAACCGGAATGATATCGAATTAATTTTCGAAACTGCAGATAATTTTAAGGAAGTGATTAACAGGCCCATTAAAAAGGTGCCTTCACTTCGTGATATTACTATTGCCAACATTTTCTTCGAAAACTCTACCCGAACCAAGCTTTCTTTTGAGCTTGCCGAAAAAAGACTTTCGGCCGATGTGGTTAATTTTGCCGCTTCCTCTTCGTCGGTAAGCAAAGGCGAAACCCTGATTGATACGGTAAACAACATCCTGTCGATGAAAGTGGATATGGTGGTCATGCGCCACCCATATGCAGGTGCCGGTCAGTTTTTAAGTAAACACGTTAAAGCCCAGATTGTAAATGCAGGCGACGGTGCACACGAGCACCCTACACAAGCTTTGCTCGATGCTTTCTCTATCCGCCAGAAACTGGGCGATGTTGCAGGCAAAAAAGTGGTTATTGTGGGCGATATTTTACACTCGCGTGTAGCCATTTCCAACATCCTTTGCCTACAGCGTTTAGGAGCGGAAGTAATGGTATGCGGACCTACTACACTGATCCCGAAACACATCCACCAGTTGGGTGTAAAAGTAGAACATAACCTTATTAAAGCCCTGAACTGGTGCGATGTAGCCAACATGCTACGCATCCAGTTAGAGCGCCAGGATATTAAATATTTCCCTTCACTAAGAGAATACGCCATGATGTATGGCTTAAACAAACAAATCTTAGATAACCTCGATAAAGAAATTATCGTAATGCACCCGGGCCCAATAAACCGTGGTGTAGAGATTACCAGTGATGTGGCGGACAGTAAGCAATCCATTATTCTGGAGCAGGTAGAAAACGGCGTTGCCATTCGTATGGCGGTGTTGTATTTACTTGCGAGTCAGGGGTAGGTTAGCGGTTAGAGTTGAGTGGTTAGCGTTTGGAGTCTTCAGTCCTAAGTCATTAGTCTGGAGTCGGTTTTCGTTACAATTAACCCTTACGCAGTTTTCAATTGGCAGTTTCCAGTTAGCAATGCAACAATCTCCTACAATTTAACAATTACAACATTCAGTTAACCCCTTACGCAGTTTTCAATTGGCAGTTTCCAGTTAGCAATGCAACAATCTCCAACAATTCAGTTAACCCCTTACGCAGTTTTCAATTGGCAGTTTCCAGTTAACAATGCAACAATCTCCAACAATTTAACAATTACAACATTCAGTTAACCGATTTAAACAGTTAACCAGTTAACCAATTTATACAGTTAAACTGTTAGCCAATTTCATTGTACGTGATAAATCCACCGATGAACAAAATGACTATTGAACGAATGAACCGTTAATTTTCCACATTCGTACTTCAGCCAATACCAAAGCAAAAAACCTGTCGTTTAATTGTGTTATTAACAGATGTTAATTACTTCTGTTGATAAGCTTTGATACTATTTCTAATTTAGTACCAACCATATTTGAAACCAATGCAGAAAAAATACTTACTAATTCCGCTATTTTTAGCTGGAAGTTTTAGCACCTACGCTCAGGTTAGCGCAGTGCAAAACCTCAACAAAAACTATCAAACGGGCTTAGAATTATTAGACAAAGAAAAATACACGGCTGCCGCACAACAGTTTAAACTGGTTGAGCTGCAACGTTATAAGCCTTCTACCCAAACCGAGAGCAACGCCGAACTATCTTTATTAAAAGAGAACGCAAAATTTTATGCGGCCGTTTGTGCGCTTGAGTTAACCAATAGCGATGCCGAAAGTTTATTTCAGGCTTTTATCCGCGATTATCCGTTAAACCCGAATACCAAACTGGCTTATTTTTATGTTGGAAAAACTTATTTCAACCAAAAAAACTATAAAAAAGCTTTAGAGTGGTTCGAAAAAACCGATCCTTCTACCCTTTCGGGCAAACAAAGAAACGAATATCAGTTTAAACAGGGTTATGCTTATTTCGAGCTTAAAGATTACGAAAAAGCAGAACCTCTATTCGAGAAAGTTAAAAAAGAAGAAGGTGCTTTTCATGAAAGTGCTACCTACTATTTTGCCTACATCAATTATTTAAACAAAGAGTATAAAACGGCCCTGGCCAATTTCGAAAAGCTAAAAGGCTCGCCAACATACGAAGCCAGCTATCCGTATTACATCACCTCGATGTATTATTTAGATGAGCGTTATGATGATGTGATCAGTTATGCTATTCCGGCGATGCAAAAAACCAAACAACAGTTCGAACCCGAAATGTTGAGCCTGGTTGCAGCCTCTTACTTCGCAAAATCTGAATTTAAAAATGCAGAAAAGTATTTTGCAGATTTTTATGCCAAAGATAAAAGCGAAACCAAAAACAATCTTTTCATTTACCAGTACGGCTACTCTTTATTTCAAAACCAGAAATACAAAGAGGCTGTTACAGTTTTAGAAAAGTTAAACACCGACGATATTTACCTGCAAAACGGTATGCACACCCTGGGTAAAGCTTTTATCCAGTTAAACAATAAACAAAAAGCGCAAAGTGCTTTTTTCAGGGCATCGCGTTTAGCTTTCGATAAAGGAATTCAGGAAGAAGCCTGGTTAAATTATGCCAAATTAAGCTACGAACTGGAGTTTCACCAGCAGGCACTTGAGGCTACACAGGGTTTCTTAAAAAACTTCCCTAAATCGCGTAAAATAAACGAAGCCAAAACGTTGTTGGGCGAAGTATTGCTTACCACTAAAAACTATCAGGCAGCTGTTGATATCTTAGAATCGATTCCGGATAAAACTTTAGAAGCCAAAGAAGCTTACCAGAAGGTTACCTATTTCCGCGGACTGGAGTTCTACAACGAAAGGGCATTCCCCAATGCATTATCGATGTTCTTACGTTCGGAGAAATTTACCGAAGACAACGAAATACATGCTTTAAGCACCTACTGGAAAGCCGAATCGATGTACGAGCTACGCAAATTTGGTGAAGCGGTTAGCACATTTGAGAAGTTTTTAAAAATGCCTGATGCCGACAAAACAGGGGTTTACAATTTTGCCAATTATGCCCTGGCTTATGCAGCTTTCGAAGATGAAAAATACAGCAAAGCTGCTAACTACTTCGAGAAATTTTTAGCCGGTAACGATAAAGACCAGAAAACCATCGATGATGCCACCATCCGTTTGGCCGATTCATATTTCGTAAATAAGAACTATGGCGATGCGATGGCCAATTACAATAAAATCATCAACAGGCATACCAGTGTTGAAGATTATGCTACTTTCCAGAAAGGGATGATCCAGGGATTGGAAAACCAGTACGATGCCAAAATTGGTACTATGCAGAGTTTACTGTCTAAATTTCCGAATTCGAATTATGCTGATGACGCTGGTTTCGAAACGGCTTATACCTATTTCAACAAAGGCGATTTCGATAAATCGAAATCCGATTTAGTTGCCCTGGTAGCTAAATACCCACGAAGCAGTTATGTTCCGAAAGCTTTGGTTACCATTGGTTTGGTGCAATATAACCAGGATCAGGACGATGCCGCTTTAGAATCGTTTAAAAAGGTAATTACCGATTACCCAACTGCCGATGAAGCCAAACAGGCCATGGAATCGATCAAAAACATTTATGTAGATCGTGGTGATGCGAATGGTTTTATTTCGTATGCCAACACCACTCCACTAGGCAATTACTCGAGCAATGAGCAAGATAATATTGTGTTTGCAGCAGTAAACAACCTGTATTTAAAAGGCGATGCCAACGGCGCTTTCCAGGCAGTTAACGCTTATTTCGATAAATTCCCGAAAGCCAACCACGAGAAAGAAGCCAAATTTATCAGGGCCGAATCGCTGGTTAAATTAAAACGTCCGGATGAAGCGATTCCAGATTATGAATTTATCTTAAACGACTGGACCAGCGATTATACAGAGCGTTCGTTGGTTAGCATTTCGCAATTGTTCCTTGATCAGAAAAAGTATAACGAAGCCATTGTTTACTTAAAAAGATTAGAGACAACAACTGACTATAAATCACACTATAGTTTTGCCATCAACAACCTGTTAAAGGCTTACACGGCTTTAAACATGCCCGATGACATGCTTAAATATGCACAGCTAACCAAAGATTCGGAAAAGGCTTCTGAAGAAGAAAAAAACAGTTCGGGTTTATTCTCTGGTAAAGCTTATTTGTTAAAAGGCGATACCACCACAGCGGTTAAAGAATTTAAAAATGTAGTAGCCAAAACCAAAACCATTGCGGCTGCAGAAGCAAAATACAATCTTGCTTTGGTAGAGTATAACAAGGGCGATTACAAAACCTCATCTAAAACCTGTTTCGATCTGATCAATAACATGGCTTCTTACGATTATTGGGTAGCTAAATCATTCATCCTGCTATCTGATAACTATGTAGCCCTGAAAGATAATTTACAGGCAAAAAGTACACTTCTCAGTATCATTGATAATTACGATGGTAAGGATGATATCATCCCTACAGCCAAAGAAAAACTGGAAAAACTAAACAAGAAGAAGTAGAATTATGAAATCGATTAAATATATATATAGTTCACTGTTTCTTTTAGCTGCTGGATTAATGACTGCACAGGCGCAGGATAAAAAGCCTGAAGAAAAAACTGCCGTAAACGAAGAGATTGAGGTAGTTCGCCCCTATAAGCCAATTTTGGCCGAGGCCGTAAAGTTGAGAAGAAGCCCGAATTTGGACGATGTTAAAACTTATAAAGCAAAATTAAACTACAGCATTTTGGATAGAAAGCTGGAGCTGAACAGCGATATCCAAAAGTTACAGGCCCAGGCCCTTGCCGAAGAAAAAGCCAGCATATTGGTAAACAATTATGTTAAAGGCGCATTCGGTTCGCAGGCTACGCTTTTAGGCGAAGCTTACTTTAACACCGGTAAAGATGAAGGCTTGCAACTCGGTGGTTATTTCAGGCATTTTAGTCAGGAAGGAAAGCTGAACAAACAGAACAGCAGCAACCAGCAACTGAGTGTTTTTGGTCGCAGTATATTAGATGAAAACACCTTTAGCGGTAAACTTAATTTTGAGCGTAACGGTACTTATTTTTACGGTATTGACGATGCCCGCCCAACGTTAAACCCAAATCCTGAAAAACAGGCCTTAACCTTTGTTGAGCTGGAAGGCGAAATGGTGAAGAACTTTACCGAAGATCAGGACGCTTTTAGCTATGCTTTAAAAGCCAACGGGTATATCTGGAGTGATAAATTTAGCGCCAAAGAAAACTATTTCAGCCTGAATGGTTATTTAAACAAGCGCATCAGCTCATTTAATTTAGGCTTAGCAGCTTCAACTGAGTTTGGCAATACCAAAGATGCTTTAACCAGTGTTGGCAACAATTTACTGCGTTTAAACCCTTACATCCGTTTGCAGGTAAATGGTGCAAAAATTACAGCAGGAATTAATTTTGTGCAGGAATTTGGTGCTTACAGCAGCTCGAGGATTTTCCCTGCAGTTACTGCCGATTTCACTTTGATTCCAGATTACCTGCAGGTTTTTGGAGAGGTAAAAGGCGATGTAAACAGAAACTCACTTAAAGGTTTTACCGATGAAAATCCATGGTTAAACAGCAACATCAACGTTAGAAATACCATCGAAAAATTAAGCTTTAGTGCAGGTATTAAAGGTACCGGCGGACCAGGTTTTGGTTACAAAGCCCGCATTTACGTAAAGCAGTTTGATGACATGCCACTGTTTGTAAACAACTATACCGATTTTAATAAGTTTGATGTGATTTACGATTTTGGAAAAACCAAACTTACCGGTTTAGAAGGCGAAATCTCGGTACAGGTAAGCGATGCTTTGAAATGGACTGGTAAATTAAACATCGACGATTGGAAGCCTGCTCAGGAAACCTACTCGTGGTTTAAACCAGGCTTAAAAGTAAGTTCGAACTTTGTATATACCTACAACAAAAAATTAAGCTTCAATGCTGCTGTGGTTATTCAGGATGATGTGAAAGCAAAATTATACATTGCCAACCCCGTTAATCCGCAACAATATGTAGTACCTAACACTTCAATCGAATCAATCGAAACCATTAAAGGTTTTGTTGATTTAGGTCTCGGTGCAGATTACAGAATTAATAATAAATTCTCTGTTTTTGCTAAAGCAAACAACATTTTGAATAAAAATTATAACCGCTACCTGTTTTACCAGGTAAATGGGTTTAATATTTTTGGAGGATTGACCTATTCGTTTTAGGATAGAGAAACTTCCGAGGTATTGCCAGGCTAGTGCCCTGCATGGCTTCAGTACAGAAACAAAAAATGCCTTCCGCAATCGGGAGGCATTTTTTTGTTTAGTAAAAAACTTCATTACCAAAGGGCCTGATCTCGAAAAACAAAATAGTTGTAGTGACAGGTAGAAATGAGTTAAAAACGCTATCTTTCAATTTTCGCCTCATCAAATAATAAACCATGTTAAATCGATTATTACCACTTGCACTCATCTCTATTATTTTTTCGGCCTGCGCACAAAAAGACATCAAGCAATTTGTTGCAGATGAGCGGGTTGATATTCAAACAATATCACCTGATTCGACTGATTTTTCTGAATTGCAGGCCATTGGGAAAGCAATTGGAGATTCGAGGGTGGTGATGATGGGCGAACAGGATCATGGCGACTCACCAGCTTTTCTGGCAAAAACAAGATTGGTTAAATATCTTCACGAAGAGAAAGGGTTTAATGTTTTGGCTTTTGAAAGCGACTTTTTTGCATTAAACGAAGGCTGGGATCGATTTGAAAAACAAAAGTCTAAAATTGATCCTTTCCTATCGGGCAATATTTTTAGTATGTGGAGCAAATGTAACTCTTGCGATGATTTGTTATATAATTATGTACCAAAAACTTACCAAGATAAAAATCCACTTATCATATCTGGTTTCGATAATCAGGTAACAGGCCGCTACAGCGGCACAAATCTGAAAACATTTATCGACAACTATCTAAAAGGGAAAAAGATAAATTACGCGAACACTGAAAAGTATAAAGTAGATTTTCTTTCCTTTATCGATTCGATAACGTATAATAAAAATCTTCGAAAACAGCGAAAATTTAAAATGGCACTGCAACAAATAAGCCATGAACTTTCTGCAGCTGATCCTACTTCTTTTGAAACGATGCTACTTAAAAGCTTAATGGCATTAACTGAAAGCGAGATTTCTTTTTTAACAAAAAAAGGTGATGATTCTGAAATCAGGGATATTCAAATGGCAGAGAATTTAAAATGGCTCTTAAAATACAAGTTTCCAAAAGAAAAAATAATCGTTTGGGCACACAATGCGCATATTATTAAACACCCCGAATTAATCAAAAACTCAAAATGGCACAATAGTAAAGAGACGAAAATTATGGGCAATTTATTCACAGCAGATCCACAGCTTAACGAACAAACTTATATTCTGGGTTTTAACTCCAGGATTGGCACCTCCGGCATGATTAAATACAAAAAGTATGCTGTCGAGGCACCAGCTAAGAACAGTTTCGAGACCTGGATTCCTGAAACTGTACCCTATACTTTTGTAAACTTTAAGCAGTTTCGTGAAGAAAATCCAGGCAATAAAAAACCTTTCCTAATGAAGGGCGTCTATCATTTTACTGAATCTGCATCATGGACGGATATTTACGATGGTATTTTTTATATTCGGGAGATGTATCCTTGTCCCTCAGTGGTTAAATAAAATTATCAGTAAAACGCTTTTTCATGTCGTCACCAGCTATGCTGACCACGGCATCCTTAAAATGCTGCATTCCGCTTATAATTCGGTAAAAAGCTATAGTCATTTTTTTGCCGATATATCATTTCTGCATTTATCTACGTTATGATTGGGTAGATACAGGTATCATTTTTGCTAACACCTAATTTAAATCGTTATCATCCATAAAAAATCATATCTTTCTTGTATTCAATTTTTTAACCGAAAATTAAAAATATGGCTATTGCTACATTTGAAGGTAGAATTAACAAATTAAAATAAAAACGCTAATTTTACCCGAATGGATATCTTATCATACCTTTTAGAGCTCTTGCAGCAACGCAAAGAAGTTGGTATTACCGGCTTGGGAACTTTTTATAAAAAGAAATATCCCGGTAGATACGATAAGGAAAAACAAACGTTTTTACCTCCTGGCTACACCCTTCAGTTTGCTGCCGATGTTACCGAAGAAAAAGCGCTGACAGATTTTATTGCCGCTAAAAGAAATATCTCTGCCGAAAGTGCCCGGTATTACATTACTCAGTTTGTTGAAGAAGTAAACCAGAAACTGGAGCAGGATCATGAAATTGAGTTGGAAAATACCGGCCGTTTGTTTTTTACCGAACAGGGATTGGATTTCGAACCAATTAAAAACATGAATTACGGTTCGGAGTTTTACGGATTGCCTTCACTTACCGAAACTGTTGTTGAAGAAACAAAGACAGAACCGGCAAAAGAAGATGAAGCCGTTTACGATGAAATTGCCGAAGCGCCAGTTGCTCCTGCACCTTTCCAAAATAAATCGTACCAGCAACCGGTAATTGAAAATGTGGAGCTGGATGAAGTAAAAGACGATCTTAAAAACACCTTACAGCATACCGAGCATGCGGTTGAAAAACCAGCAGAAACGCCTGAAGCAACTACTCCTGATCCTGCCGTGATCGAAACACCTGAATCAGAAGAAGCAAGCCACATTGAAGAACAGCACGAAGTAGCCGTTCCTGAAGCAGTAATTCACCAACACGAAGAGCATCCTAACCGTTTTGGTCATACACCAGAATCGGAAGAAGCCAATAAAGCCGCCGAAGCACACGAAGTAGAAGTTCCGCCAGCGGTTGTACACCAGCATGAAGAACATCCAAACCGTTTTGGGCATACACCAGAAGCTGAGAAAACTGTTACTGAAACACCAGACATGTTCACATCAAAACACCAGGAAGATCCGAACCGTTTCAGACTTACACCAGAACCGGAGGCTGTTAAGACTTACCTACCGCTCGAGGAAGAAGCTAAACCTGCTGAACCTGTTATAGAAGCACCGGCTTTTATCAAACATCAGCACGAAGAGCATCCTAACCGCTTTGGTCACGACCCTATTGAGCATGATACACAATCGCAAGGCATGTCTACCTGGTTAAAGGTGGTTATTGTTGTTCTGGTTGTTATTATTGCGGCTGCCATTACTTACCTGGTTAAACCCGAACTGTTTAGCAGTCAGCCTGAGCCGGTAATCACAAACCCTGTAATGATTGATTCGCCAAAAGTAGCTGTTGACACCTTAAAAGCTAAACAAGATTCTATTGCCAAAACCGATAGCATTTTAAAAGCCAACCAGGTACAGAAAAAGGCCGATACTGCAAAAAAAGCAGCACCTAAATTAACTCCGGTAGCGCCAAAAGCAGAAACTACACCGGCTAAACCCGAAACTGAAGCCAAAAAAACAGGCCCTGCTACATTCGAGGTTATTGGCGCATCGTTCGGAAGTGTAGAAAAAGCCGAACAATATATTAAGACCTTAAAAAAAGTAGGTATTACTGCTAAAATTGCGAAAATGCCCGGCAAGCGCCAAAATGTAAGTTTAGGTACTTTTACAAACGAAAAAGAAGCTGTAGCCCAAAAAGATCTATTACAGAAAAAACTCAAGGGAAAGGGTTACTACGTACAACAAATATTTAACAACACACAACCATAATGATAACTTTATTAATTCAAGACACCACACAAGCATTACAAGACACCGCAAATGCAATTAACCAGGCCGTAACACAGCCTGCACCAGAACTACATTTTATTGATTTACTGTTTAAAGGCGGCTGGGTAATGATTCCCCTGGCATTTTTGGCCTTTTTAGCCCTGATTATATTTGTAGAGCGTTACTTAACCATCAAAAAAGCAACTAAAGATGAGTCGAACCTGATGGGGCAAATCAGATCATACATCCAATCGGGTAATTTAGATGGCGCCATGTCGCTTTTAAGAAACAATAACTCTCCCCTTTCGCGCATGTTGCAAAAAGGATTAAGACGCATTGGTCGCCCGATTAAAGAAATTGAAGGTGCTATTGAAAATGTTGGTAAATTAGAAGTTTCTAAATTAGAAAAGAATATCAGCATATTGGGTATTGTTGCAGGTATTGCGCCGATGCTTGGTTTCGTAGGTACTATTGTGGGGGTAATTACCATTTTCCACCAGGTATCCATTAAAGGCGCTATCGAAATCGGAACCATTTCTGGTGGTTTATATACCAAAATGATTACCTCGGCAACCGGATTAATTATCGGTATCATTGCCTATGTGCTTTACCATATCTTAAACATAATGGTAGAGAAAATCATCCTGAAAATGGAGACCGATGCAATTGACTTTATTGATTTATTAGAAGAACCGGGCAAATAATGAATTTACGCAAAAGAACAAAAGGAGGTGTAGAAGTACATACATCGGCACTAAACGACATCATGTTCTTCCTGATGCTGTTTTTCCTGTTGGCATCTGCTGTGGTAAATCCTCAGGTAGTTAAATTGTTATTGCCCCAATCATCGAGCGGACAACAATCTACAGCCAAAAAAGCAGTTACGGTAACGATAGACGAAAAGTTAAATTATTTCGTTGATAAGAAACCGACACCAGAAGATCAGTTACAACCGGTTATTGAGGGCTTCCAAAAACAGGCACCCGATTTAACCATCATTTTGTACGTAGCTAAAAATGTACCTGCCGAAAACATTATGGTAGCCTACGATGTTGCCAATAAACTGAAATTAAAACTTGTTTTAGCTGTTGAGCCTAAAAAATAATGAATACTGCAGAAGAAAATAATTACCCAAAAGCAGTTGCCATTTCGACCGGGATAATGGCTTTTCTGCTTGCGATCAGCTTTTTTATTGTAATCGGCTCATTCCAACCGCCCGAAGATATAGGTATGGGTGGAATGGTAGTAAATTACGGTACAGCAGCCGAAGGCATGGGCGATGATTATACCAGCATTGAAGAACCCTCAGCCGATCCAAATGCCAATGGTAAAGCTCCGGACAAGGTTACTCCCGAAGAAAAGGTTACCCCGAATACCTCGACTGAATCGAGCGAAAAAGAAATACAAACGCAGAATACGGAAGATGCCTTAGCGGTAAATACCAAGCCTACCAAGGTTAAAACTACTACCCCAACTGCCCAAACAGAAGAAAAACCTGCTAAACCGGTTATCAATCAAAATGCCTTATACAAAGGCAAAAAGAATACCGGTCAGGGGCAAGGTGATGGAACAGGAAAAACGCCAGGCAACCAGGGCGATAAAGATGGAGATCCCCTGGCTTCTAACTATGGAGAAGGTGGTTCAGGAAACGGAAATGTTCAGCTTTCACTGGCCAGCAGAAAATTTATAGATATTCCCCGCATTCAGGATGATGGCCAAAGTGCAGGTAAAATTGCTGTTCAAATCCGAGTTGATAAAAATGGCAAAGTAGTTCAGGCGCGCGCAGGTGCAAGAGGCACTACCCTGTCTGATTTAGCCCTTTGGAGAAAATGCGAACAAGCTGTAATGGGAGCCAGTTTAAATAAATTGGAATCGGCACCAGATGTACAAACCGGTATCGTAATCTTTAACTTTAAAGTGAAATAATAATTTTAAATAAATAATTCCAAAAGCACAGATAAAATCTGTGCTTTTTTTGTTTATAGCCTATTTCTTAATGGTCTGTGAAGACACAAACCATTAGGCCGTTAGCTAGTGGGGGCTGTATCTCCATAGACCAATCTAATCCAAACACGAACCTTAACCTATCTTTCTTTCTTCTCCCGTGCTTCAAAATCTTCATTATTTCATTTCAGAATCGCAATCCTCGGCTTATATTTGACCTGTATTATGAACTACCAGCAAACACTCGATTATTTATACAGTAAACTGCCCATGTTTACCCGTGTAGGTGCTTCGGCTTTTAAAAAAGATTTAACCAATACCATCATTTTCTGCGAAGCCCTTGGCAATCCGCAGGATAAATTTAAAAGCATCCATGTAGGCGGCACCAATGGCAAAGGTTCAACCTCGCACATGTTGGCTTCGGTTTTACAGGCACAGGGCTACAAAACGGGTTTATATACTTCGCCGCATTTAAAAGATTTTCGCGAGCGGATCCGCATTAACGGTAAAATGATCAGTAAAACAGAAGTAGTCTCGTTTGTTAAAAACCAGCAGAAACTGATTGAAAAAGTCGAACCATCATTTTTTGAAGTTACCGTAGCCTTAGCATTCGATTGTTTTGCCAGGAATGAAGTAGATATTGCCATTATTGAAGTAGGTTTAGGCGGTCGCTTAGATTCGACCAATATCATCAGTCCGCTAATTTCGGTAATTACCAATATCAGCTTAGACCACACCAACATGCTGGGTAATACACTGACAGAAATTGCTGGAGAAAAGGCCGGAATCATTAAAAAAAATACCCCGGTTGTAATCGGCGAAACCCATGCAGAATCGGCTCCGGTATTTAACAAAAAGGCAGCAGAAATGAGTGCGCCAATTGTTTTTGCCGATCAGGTTTTAGTTGCGCGCAATTTTAAACTGGTGAATAATAAACTGTCATTGTCAGTGTACCAGGGCGAAGAAATCAAATATAAAAACCTGCAAAGCGATCTAACCGGTGTTTATCAGCACAAAAATATTTTAACTGTTTTAGAAGCATTGGCTGTGCTCGATGCACAAACTGAAATCAAAACCGACGAGCAAAGCATTTACAAAGGCATTAGTCAGGTTAAAAAACAAACCGGTTTGCAAGGCCGTTGGCAAACTTTAAGCAAAAATCCCCTGGTAATTTGCGATACAGGCCACAACGAAGCCGGTATTAGCGAAGTAATTAAAAACATTAGCCAAACGCCTTATCAAAACCTGCACATCGTTTTTGGGATGGTTAAAGACAAAGAAATTACGAAGGTTTTGTCGCTACTGCCCAAAAATGCCACTTATTATTTCTGCATGCCCGATTTAGAACGTGGCTTAGCGGCCAATGAACTTGCAACACAGGCAGCAGAATTCGGCTTAAAAGGATATACTTATCCGTCAGTAGCCGAAGCCAAAGCAATGGCTATCCAATCTGCTGCTGCAAAAGACCTAATTTATATTGGCGGAAGCACTTTTGTAGTGGCCGAGGCGCTATAAATTCTTTACAAAAAGTTAAAAATATCTTTATTCAAAATGGTTACTTTAGCCCCACTAATAAAAATAAAATGAGAAAAATTCCCTGTCTGATCTTTTCAGTTTCTATTCTTTCTGTTTCACTTGCTTTTGGGCAATCTAAAAAAGTAACACCTGCACCAGCCAAAGCATTCCCTGCCGAAGTGGCCCGCCCTAAACTGGTGGTTGGCCTTGTTGTAGATCAAATGCGTTGGGATTACCTGTACCGCTTTTACAACCGTTATACCAATGGTGGTTTAAAAAGATTAGTAAACGAAGGTTTTTCAGTTGAAAATACATTTATCCCTTATACCCCAACTTACACAGCTTGTGGTCATACCTGCATTTACACGGGTTCGGTGCCAGCTGTGCACGGAATTATTGGTAACGATTGGTACGATCCGGAAACCAAAAGAACTGTTTACTGTACCGAAGATTCGGCTGTAACTACTGTTGGCAGTACACCTTCTTCTGAAGGAAATATGTCGCCAAAAAACATGTTAACCACTACCATTACCGATGAATTGAGGTTAGCGACCAATTTTAAAGGTAAAGTAATTGGTATTTCGTTAAAAGACAGGGGTTCAATCCTTCCGGCAGGCCATGCCGCCAATGCTGCTTATTGGTATCAGGGCAGTACAGGCAACTGGATTACCAGCAGCTATTACATGAAAGAAGTACCCACCTGGATTGCTGATTACAACAAATTGAAACTGGCCAATAAGTTTTACGCCAAAAACTGGGAAACTTTATACCCGATTAACACTTACGTAAACAGTACGGCCGATGCCAAAGCGTATGAAGGCAAAAACAATACTTTTCCGCACCAGTTAACCCAAAATATCGATAAAAATTTCGATGCCATCAGAAGCACACCTTATGGCAATACCATTACGTTAGATTTGGCTAAACTGGCTATTTTATCAGAAGATTTAGGTCAGGATAACATTACCGATTTCTTAGCGGTAAGCTGTTCTTCTACCGATTATGTTGGCCATGCTTACGGACCTAATTCTATCGAAGCAGAAGATGCTTATCTGCGTTTAGATAAAGATATTGAAGAGTTTTTCAACTACCTGGATAAAAAAGTAGGTAAAGGGCAATACACTGTATTTTTAACTGCCGATCATGGTGCTGCACACGTTCCGGGTTTTATGAAAGAAAATAAAATGCCTTCTGGTGTGGTGAGCGATAGAGATATTGCCAATAAATTAAATACCTACCTGAACGATAAATTTAAGGTAAACAATGTGGTTTTAAGTTCTATGAATAACCAGATTATTTTCGACCACGATAAAACCGATAAAGGCAATGTGAGCTTCGATGTAATTAAATCAGCATCAGTTGAATTCTTAAAAACTTTAGATGGTTTCCAGAATGCAGTAGATATTTCAAAGATCTCGCAAAGTACCCTTCAGGAAATCCAGAAAAAAATGATCACCAATGGATATAACGCACGCAGAAGCGGCGATATTTATTACGTTTTAGAACCGAACTGGTTTAACGGTGGTAGTACCGGTACCACGCACGGCAGCTGGAACCCTTACGATTCGCATATTCCATTGGTATTTATGGGCTGGGGAATTAAACCCGGCGC
>Ga0308169_10001011_pt1 | contig 35671 bp, 35 predicted proteins | sample PhyBR1_2_FD_202139 | JGI IMG/M metagenome (GOLD analysis project Ga0308169, IMG submission 202139) | Phyllosphere microbial communities from UC Gill Tract Community Farm, Albany, California, United States - DLSLSB.R1 | ecosystem: Host-associated > Plants > Phyllosphere > Unclassified | place...
ATAACAACTAAAAGCGGTTTTTTGATTTTGTCTGGATCTTCTTCTTTAGCTTCTGGCTGCTCTTTCTGGTTCGATTGATCCATCAGTTTTTTAACTTCAGGTTCTTCAGTCGCTTCAGCTTGATCATCCCCATTAAAATTGAAAGATCCATTATCATCAATAATTGTAGGTTGCTCTTGGCTTTCTTGCGCCTGTGGTTCTGGATCTACTTCAGTCGCTTCAGCTTGCTTAGGTTCTTTTAACTTTTTAGATAATGCCTGAACTCTAGATCTGATAATGTCCTGACCATTCTCTAATGATTCATCCACCCAAGCGTTTACTTCTTCAGGGAATGATTCCCAAAGTTTGCGTAAGTCATATAAAGTCTTTGGCGATTTAAAACCTGCATCATAAGCCTTAGATAAGCACTCTGGCATATCCACTAAAGCCAAGTGAGTAGAAATGAAAACAGGTTCTTCATTTAACTTTTTAGCGATTACGTTTTTCTTCTCGCCTTGCTTAATTTTCTTTTGGATGAAAAGTGCAAGCTCAATAGGTGAATGGTTAAGGCGTTCTTTATTCTCCATGACCTGATCATAATCATCATGATCATTATCAACAAAAGCAGGGATAGTTTCCTTGCCAGCAATCACTGAAGCCCTAAAACGTCTAGCCCCATAATTGATAATCCACTTTCCTTGTTCTATTGGGTGAGGTTTAACACTAATAGGTGTTTTAACTCCACGAGCCTTGACTGATTCGACCATTTTATTCATCTGGTCTTCTGGAAATTCAACACGTGGCTGATCTGGATCTTCAATAATATCTGTAAGTGGAATCTGTTTAGGTGTGCCGTCTGCTACTGGTGTCGGATTGCCTAGATCAATATTTTCCAAAGCTGATAAATCTATCATTCCTTAAATCTCCATAAACTTATTAATGCTTTCAAAAACTGTTTTTAATTCAGCCCATGCGGTAAAACCGCTAGTTTTACCTAATTTATTTGTCGGTACGCCCTGTGCTTGTGCTTCAGCAATTGCAGTCGTTTTTTTAACAAAAGCATAGCTGCCGTCAGAGTTTTTAATCAGGTACTTAGAAAAATGCTGAACAATAGCTTTTAAGTTGTCTTTCTGGAATGGAGTAGGTTCAACGATATTCGGAAGGATGCCGATTAATTTTAAATTTGGGTTTAATTTTTGATTGATCGCTTGGATCTGCTTGAGTAATCCACCGATGCCGTCAATAGCTTCCTGATTCAACTGAATTGGACTTAAAACATAGTCACTAACAATCAATGAAGCCACTTGGCGGATGTCTGGATTCGGATTGGTATCAATCAGGCAAACATCAAATAATGGATCAACTGTTTTTAAAAACTTCTGGTAATTAGTGGCAAATCTATTATGTAAAGTGCCGTTTTTTTCAATAGCAGTTAATTCTGGGGTTGCTTGTACCAAAGTAAAGGCTTCAGGATTTGAAATAGTCTGATCTTCTTTGGTTAGCATGTCGAATGCAGAAACATTAGCTACAGTCACAGCCCCGCCAGTAATCAAGGCTTTTGTAGTGTTTTTCTGGTGATCTAGATCAATGACTAATACACGCAAGCCCAAAGAATTTAAATAGTGTGCATACTGGCAAATGATTGCAGATTTACCCACACCGCCCTTTTGATTTGAAGCAACAACTTTTTTCATATTTCACCTAGTTTCTTTCATGGCTTATTAAGGGTCGCCCTATTGCGTCCTTATACTGTATATTCTAACGTCCACCCGTGGACATTGCAAGCATTTTCTTAGTCATGACTAAGTTTTTTATCATAAAAAAATCCTCCCATAAAGGGAGGACTTAAATTAAAAATCTTCAGGATAACCAATTGTTATGACTGGTTCACCTTGATCTCCACCGTGTACGTGCAAGTCTAAAATATGATTTCTCTTTCGGCCTGCGCCTGTGATGATCACCGTAAAGCGTACCGCACTAGGGCTTAGGTGTGTCTTATAAGCTCGGCTCATCCATAAAATGTCATGAATAACGCCCTCTAGGTCATTAAGCCATTTTTCATTTTTTATAGCTTTATCAACTATTGCCCAAAGTGCTGAAGTGAAGCAGATAGAATGCTTGTAATGTTCTTTTGCAAGCTTATCCAATTCAGGGCTTAGTGAATTGATTGCAACTAAAAAACCATCTTCAATGGCTTGCTGACGAGTGTAAACTGAAATGTATTGTTCCATGATTTTTAACCTGTTTTATTTCAGGTCGCCCGATGCGTCCTGATAAAATCATTATATCAGTCCACCTGTGGACATTCAAGCAAAATCTTAGTCATGACTAAATTTTTAATAGGGAAAATTGACATAAAAAATATCCGTTTTAATACCTGGCTAAACCGCTTTTCGAATACTTATATTTGCGATTTTTAGGCTGCTGACAGCCTTTTTTATATCTGAAGCTAAATTACCATAGTACAAAACTAAACAGGCCAGAATAAGCCTAAATAACGCAGAACAGATAGACAATGTTTTATGTTTTTTAGACAAGCTAAAAACCAAAAAAAATCGCCACCAATAAAAAACCTCCCATTATGGGAGGTCTGGCTTAAAGTGCGAGGTTATAAGTAATTCTATAATCTTCAAAGTAACCGTTTTCATTGTCACCTCTTCTGATTTTTTCAATGTGAGTAACATTGTGGGCTACTCGGCAATTAATCATGATTTTTTCAATTTCTTGGAATAGTGTTTTTTCATCAAAGATTGGAAACCAAATATTATAGTTAGATCCAGTTAAAACCTGATGACCGCAAAAATGAACCAGTTTACCTGTAGGATAGTTTGTAAAGATCGCTACTATTGAATTTCGCATAATTAATACCTGTTTTATTTCAGGTCGCCCTTTGCGTCCTGATAAAATCATTATATCAGTCCACCTGTGGACATTCAAGCAAAAACTTAGTCATGACTAAAAATATTAATAAAAAAAAGCCCCCTTTCGGGGACTTCTTCATTAAGTTGTTAAAAGTTTTCTTTCTTCTGCCATTCTGGTTTTTTTAACTTTCTGACTACCGTGTAACTCTCGCATTTGATCTAAAGTCATTCTGCCCCGACCACTGGATTTTTTACCAATAAAAACCCATTTGCATTGCACTCGATTCCAGACAAAACCCGCCTCTTTTAATTTGTCTTTGTGCTGCTTAGTATCACCAGAAACCCAAACCCAAACGCCAATAATTTCAATATCTAAACCATCCAGATTGATAATTGCATCAATAGCCTGTTTTACTTTTTTCTCAACTTCAGAATGTTCTGAACGACTTGACCAAAAACCACGACCGTTTTCAGAACTATCTTGATACTGATCTTTTGAAGCTTCATTAATAATGCGGTTTAATAGCTGTTCATACTCGCTGTTAATCTCCTGCATAACTTCTGTTTTACCGCCACGATCAGGGTGATTTTTAAAAGCTAGTTTTTTGTACTGAAGTTTTAACTCGTCTAATGATGTAACTGATGAAAAATGATTCATTCTAAAATACCTGTTTTATTTCAGGTCGCCCTTTGCGTCCTGATAAAATCATTATATCAGTCCACCTGTGGACATTCAAGCAAAAACTTAGTCATGACTAATTTTTTTTAAGGATAAAACACTATAGACAAAAGTTATTTAGATACTTATCAGGTCTGCTTTTCTAATGCTTATATTTGAGATTCTTAGGCTGATGACAGCCCTTTTTTATCCTTACAGCCACTACCCCACGCCACCAAAAAAAACACGCTAAAATGAGCTTAAATCATACATATTGAATAAATGGTTTTTCCTTAGTCATGACTAAGAAAATTAATGCTGCACTAGATCCCTCGATGGTTGATCAGAGCAAAGTGTCTACTTTGCGAACTATGGAAAAAGCAAAACCTTCCCTTCCTGATTACCGTTGATTTTCAAGCGAGCTTTAAAAATCTGTGATTTTTAAATAGCGACCGCAGAAAATAAACTGCTCCCATCTGCCCCAATAGCGGGATATACAAAGCCAACCCGCATGGGTGGCGACCAGATAGCATATTGATTTAAAAAATGTAGGATTAATAAGGAATGAGCTTAAAACTTAAAAACCTATCAGACTAAATTTTATTGGCAAAATATAACACTGGCCACAGCTGGGTGGCCTGTTCCTGGGAAGCATAAACTGTTGTTTTTTAATAGATCTCTATTTTTTTAATTGGCAAAATATTCCACTTAGGCTAAAGACAAAAATTTAGTCATGACTAAAGAAAGAATAGTTTTTTAATAAATTAATTAGAATTTTATGAAGGTTTTAAATCGAACCACCATATTTTCTTAAATTAGCGAAGTCTGTTTAAGATAATATGGTGGTTATGTTTTTAGATATTATTCCTGATCATCTTTCTCTTTATTATCATTATCTCCATTTTTAACAATTCCTCTCCTTACCTGTAACCAGAAGTAATAGTCTAAGTCTATTGGCTTATAAGCATTAAGCTTGTCTAGTTTTTCAGCGAGTAAAGTTTTAATAATAACTTTAGAAGTTTCTTCATCTGAATTTCCTAAGAAATGGCCATAATCTAATAAAAATTCAGGGCAATTAACCAAAGTGCTGATTTGCTTTGAAGATAACTTTACTGGCGGTTTAAAATACTTCTTCCGATCTGGAGTTTTAAAGTGTGAACCATCATCACTAAATGGAATTGCTGAAGCTAGATAATTCTTTTTCATTTTATCAATGAATTTGAGTTGGTCTTGCTCTTTATATTCATTTTTTAAGTTAAAAATAAACTTAATAGCAACTACTTCTTTTCCGTTTTTCACGTTCTCAAATTTGACATTAATATTGCTAAGTTTATTAATTTCTTCTTGAGCTACATTTAAAACACGGTTTTTAAAATTGGCTAATTCCTTGTATTTATCTTCGCATTCAAGCATCCATCTTAATTCATTCAGATCAATAGTAACTTCTGATGTTCTCCACATATAGCTCATTAAGATTCTATAAAGGCGAAGGGAATAGCTCGAATTAAATAAGATAATATGTTTTAGTTCATGGCTGCTAAATGACTTAGTTTTTTCATCAACCTTTTTAACCAGATCATAAAAATATTCAAAAAATTCTTTGGCAAATCTAACCTTAATACATTTAGTTGCCTTGTCGTAATGACAATAGGTCATCATTGGCACTTTAGCGGGTTCTTCAGATTCACCATCTTTAACTAGCATTGTTGGGTTATCGAATTTTGTATAAATACGCTTTAAAGCAATCTCCGCATTTCTCTGAATTTCACGCTTATCTGTAGCCGTAACCACTTCTTTTCTGGCCATTGGAGAAGTCAATTCACCAAAATTTTCAGTGCTTACATAGATAAAATCATCATAGGTAAATGAGGTTTTATTTTTAAGCTCATTCTTTCTAACAATGATCATTGCACAGTACATAAGTTTTTCTAAATTGAGATCAATACTGTACCTAGCCGTTGGAAAATCATTGCGTGTCACGACTAAATCGGTCAATTTTGCCCTTGTATTGGTTTGGGTGTAGTCATCTAAACCTTGTGAGCCAATAATTTTCTGCATTTTTTTTGTAAATCCGTCATTTCCTTTGATTTCATTATAACTATACAAGTATATTTATCAAGTATAGTTATTAAATTATATTTTAAGTTATTGTTTTAGAAATGTTTATTTTTTAAAAATATATAAAATCAGTATACACCCCTATACTGATATAAAAAAAATAAATATTTTTTTAATATTCTTATTTTCTTTTATTTCAACTACTTACGATGCGACAAAACGTATGGCTATTTTTAGCACAAAAAAGGAATAAAAAATATCCAATTTTGCAATTTTATAATTTGTTTTTATAAATCAATATCTTACGTTGCGACAAAACGTATAGATATAGTTCCTAACCTATACAATTATATCTTTCAGGTCTAAAGGTTAATTATTCTTTTCACTAGGGTATATTTATATAAAACAATTACTTATGTAATTGATATAGAGCTAGTTAATTTCTGAAAAATATATATAATCATAATTGAGTAGGTTGATTGCAGGGATGCGACAATCTGTATAGGTATCAATGCAAATTGCGACAAAACGTATAGTTTTGAGCTAAGACAATAGCTATAGGTTGAAAAATACTCAAAATCACAATAAGTTAGAGCAATAGACCTAATTAACTACTGATTTTTAAGGATTATTTAACGGCTTTTTGTATGTTGTTGATAACTCTGTGGATTATCTGCGACAAAACGTATAGTTATGTGACAAAACGTATAGTTGTAGCGACAAAACGTATAGTTATAGCGACAAAAAGTATAGTTATAGCGACAAAACGTATAGTTATAGCGACAAAAAGTATAGTTATGAGTTTGTAAGTTTTTGATTTACAAAAGGTATTTAAGGCTCTTAAACTGTTCTAAACACCCCTAAACTCTACTTAAACTCTTTTTAAACCCTGATTTAGTTTTTTTTAAAAAATTATTGAAATGTTTATGAGATTTTTAAATAGATATTTCCATGACAAAAAGTGAAGGATACTTTAAAAAAATATAAGCTTTATATATACAAACTTTTAACAAAAGTTTTAACTTTTTTATTAAAGTTTAAAACTTTTTAATATATATTAAAAGCGTTAAAAAATAATTGATGTTTTTGTGTCTTTTACAGACAGTTACACTTCAGTTACATTTTTAAATTAATTATATTTTGTAAGAATCCGCACTTAACTTTTTTAAAAATAGGGATCTTGCAGAAAATGGCTTTAACGATGAATGACTTGAAAACAGTCGATGATTTCAATGCTAATAATTATGGTGTTGAAATTGGTATGAATGAACAGTTCCAGTATTTTGTAACTGTAAAAGTGAATGATGTTGATCACATCATTCACACTGCATCTGGCAAAATTAGATTCACACGAAATTTACCCTTCTTGATTCAAGAGATTTGTTCTATGTGCAGCAATGCCAAGACAATTTCTCTTAACTTCGAAGGTAAGTTATTCGTACTGGACAACTTATCTAAATAGAGTGACTACTAGTGTATAAAAAACTTATCTTAGGTCTAACTTTAGTTAGTGTTTCTGCCTTAGTTGCAGCTAAGGATGAAAATTATGGCTGTCGTGCTTTCATGTGCTTTGCTGGCGGTCTTAATATTTCTGAATGTCAGTCTACAATTTCTGATGTAAAAAAAGACTTGGCTAAAGGTAAAGGTTTTCCTCATTGCAGTTTTGTTAGCGGTAATAAAGACGGATCTATGGGGGGAAGTGATGGACAATCTAAGATTTCATCTTATACACATAACAAACGAGTCTATCTATATGTTGATGACAAGCTAGTTACTTCAGTTAAAAAGTCCTAAATTTTTGCAAGAAAAAAGCCTGATTTAATCAGGCTTTTTTTCGTTTAGCTGCTTATAGAAAACTCTTAAAACTTCTTTGACGGCTTTACTTTTCCCTTCTTTTTTCCCGCCATAAATGGTTTTTAAATATTCTAAAGCTTCAAGAGCTTCAACATCATCAGGAACATCCATATTGAAATAGATTGAAAGCGGAGTTTTAGTAGTAGGCTTTACTCTATATCTTTTTCTTCGATCTAGTACCTTTTCTTCTTCAGTCATGTCATAACTTATCCTATTAAATAAATGTCCACAGGTGGATATTAAGTCATTTTCAAATAATTTACTACTTATATCTGGTCGCCATTTATGAGGACTAGCTTTGCAATAGTATGTTTTAACATGAGGTTATAAGCCTTTTAATAACCCCTTACTATGTACTATTTAAATCCCGCTATTGGATCAAATGGGAGCAGTTTATTTTCTGCGGTCGCCATTTAAAAAGCACAGCTTTTTAAAGCTCGCTTGAAAATCAACGGTAATCAGGAAGGGAAGGTTTTGCTTTTTCCATAGTTCGCAAAGTAGACACTTTGCTCTGATATACCTTCTGTGGATCTGGATTGGATAGGTAATATAGATGCTTGGACAAACGCTGCAGCTTGCAGCGTTTGTCCAAGCATCTAGGTTTTTAGTCATGACTAAACCAGAAAACAGGTAAAAAATTTAAAATATATTCAAATTATTTAAAAAAACTTTACCAATATTACCTAAATTGTTGATAATGCACCTTTGAAATGGGTGCTTTAAAAAGGTTTTATGGATGACTGACTTTATAAATATTGATCCTGATTTTTCTATTTCTGAAGTAGTGCTAGAAGAATCCAACAATCAAGGGTTTATTAAGGAATTAATTATTAATGAATTTAATGATGGATTTTTTATTACCGCAAAACTGGCTTGGTCAGGCCAAAAGGTTTGGACTTTAACGACCAGACGAGAAAAAGATAAAGCCAGAATCTTTAAGGATCTGTCTAGACTTAATGAATTCTTGAAAGAAAAAATTTATACAGAAGAAGTAAAAATAGTAAGAATTAAGTAAAAAAAACAAAAGCCATTTCCAATATGGTATATTTTGGATTGTATTCTTTAAAGCTCTAAGACGGGATTTAAGAAAATGGCTATAAGTTTAAATAAATACGGAAATTATTTAATATTTTTTCTAGTTATTTCATGTGTTTATCTTGTGTGCTTCATGCCACAAGATGCACAGTTTTTAGAAATCTTTGTAGATTTCACTAAATTTCAAATAGTTGCTTTCTTGTATTCATCTTTTCTTTGTGGGCTTTCAAGTTTCCTAAATTTCAAAATTTGGAAATAACCCATGAATCTTGTAATCGTTGAATCTCCTAACAAATGTTCAAAAATTGAAAGTTATTTAGGTTCTGACTTTAAAGTTGTGGCCAGTGTTGGCCATGTTCGGGATCTACCGAGAAAAGGCTTAGGAATTGATATAGCCAATGATTTTGGAATGGAATATTCATTTATTCCTGATGTCACTGTTAATGACAGAACTTTTGACGGTGGCGAAAAAAGTATTGAAAAAATAAAAGCCTTTTTGAATAAAGCAGACAAGATTTATTTAGCAACCGATCCAGACAGGGAAGGTGAAGCTATTTCATGGCATTTAAAAGAATGTTTAGGTCTGGAAGATGATCAATTTGAACGAATAGAATTTAATGAAATTTCAGAAAAAGCTATTAAAGAAGCCATTAATAATGGGCGTGGTTTAGATTATCAGCTTGTATATGCCCAAGAAGCACGTAGGGCTTTAGATCGTCTGGTAGGCTATCTGGTTTCTCCTATTGCATCTAATCTTATGGGACAGCCTTCATCTGCGGGGCGGGTACAATCTCCTGCTGTTTTAATTGTTGTCCTTAGAGAAATTGAAGTACAAAAATTCAAAGTCACTAACCATTTTGGCGTTAATCTGAGTTTTGATAAAGAGCCAAAAAAATGGATCTCGCAATGGGTTACAACTGATTTTGTGACTGAGGAACAGCCTTATATTTTAGATCGAGCTTTGGCTGAAGAAGTTGTAAAAACTAAGAAAGTTAAAGTTTTGAATTGCACTGAAAAATCAGAGTATTCAAATGCTCCTTCTCCTTTCTCTACAGCACTACTTTTGCAAGCTGCCAGTGTAGCGTTAGGTTTTAGTCCTCAACAAACAACTAAGGCAGCACAGGCTTTATTTGAACAGGGGGCAATTACTTACCTTCGGACGGACGGCTTAAACATAGCTGATGAAAGTGTAGAAGAAATTTTTACTTATGCTAATGAAAATCAATTTTCTTTACCTGAAAAGCCTAATAAGTTTAAGGAAAAAGAAGGGGCGCAAAATGCTCATGAAGCAATCAGACCTGTTCATATAACTGATAAAGACTTAGGAAAGACACAAGAACAAAAAGCTTTATATAAATTGATTTGGGAGCGTACTATTTCAAGCCAACTGGCTAAAGCTGAATATAAAGCAGTTACTTTGGAATTACTGTCTGAAGATGGAAAATATAAGTTTCATGCTAAAAGCCGTGAGCTAATAAAAAAAGGGTGGATGGTTTTTGGTAAAGATTGCCTGAATGAAGATGAAAACGAGCCTTCAGGCGTGGTGCCGCTCTTAGAAGTTGGATCTGTAGTTGATGTTGAAAGCGGTGAAGTTATTGCAAAACAAACGAAGCCACCAAAACGCTATACAGAAGCTTCACTAATTAAAAAATTGGAAAGCTGCGGGATCGGTCGTCCTTCTACTTATTCATCTATCATGGCCAATATTCTGAATAAGGGCTTTCTGGAAGTAGAAAAGAAAGTTTTAAAACCAACTAAATTGGGTAATGATTTAATTGGTAGTCTGTTGAAAGCTAAGTTTAGCTTTTTGGATCTGCATTATTCAAAAGAGATGGAGTTACAGCTAGATAAAATTGCATCTGGTGAAACTTCATATAATTCGGTTGTTTCTGCCTTATACAATCAACTTGCTCAAGAGCTAGAAATGGCTTCAAAACTGACTGCTATAAATGCAATCCCTTGTCCAAAGTGTAAAAACCATTTAAAGAAATTTAAGAATTCTAAAACCAATCAATTTTTTTGGATCTGTAGTAATCAAGAATGTAAGCACTCTATGGATGACGACAAGGGTAAACCAGTCGAAAAAGTTATTCATTCATGCCCTAAATGTAAAACAGGTCGCTTAAATAAATTCCAAAATTCGCAAACTAAAGAATTTTTCTGGATCTGCAATGATCAAGAATGCAAGCACTCTATGGATGACAAGAAAGGCCAGCCAGTAGAGAAGATCAAATTTCCTTGTCCTAAATGTTCAACGCCATTATTCAGATCCAAAAAAGAGGGTAAAGATCCAATCTGGTTCTGTCCTAATCGTGAAACAGATTGCAAAGTCTTTTTGCCTGAACTGAATAAAAAGCCCCTCCTTGAAGTTTATTCATGTCCTCAATGTGCCAGTGATTTAAGACGGATCAATGGGGCAAATGGCTATTTTTGGGGGTGTACCAACTATAAAAATGGATGCTCCGCTACTTATCCAGATCAAAAAGGTAAGCCAAAATTTGAGGTGAAAAAGTAATGATTGATTTCGTAGTTTTGGCACAACAATGTGCGCCACAAGTTGATGTAAATATTGCGTCTGCAATTGTTAAATCTGAATCCTCATTTAATCCTTTTGCGATAGGGGTTAATCGTGCCGCAGGTCTTAAAAAACAGCCTACTAGCTATGATGAAGCTGTATCTGTGGCCAAAAGATTAATTAGCCAGGGAAGAAATATTGATGTTGGTTTTGCTCAAATTAACAGTGCCAATTTCAAAAGACTAAATCTTAGTGTCGAACAAGTTTTTGATCCCTGCAATAATCTAAACGCAATGCAAGTTATCTTTAATGACTGCCGAAATAGAGCAAAAGGTAAAGATATTTATAAAGCTATGTCTTGCTATAACACTGGCAATCATGCAGCAGGGTTCAGAAATGGATACGTTGCTAAGGTATCAAGAAATTTGAATTATTTTGCTAATGGCTCACTGAGTACCATGCCTGTAAAATTTAATCCTCCCACAACTCCTATGAATAGCTCTGAACAGCTTGCATATTTTGCTGCTAATGCAGATATGCCTAATTCCAATGGATATACAGAAAATACAGATCTTCAAAGCCTTCCAGTAGTGGAAAAACGGCCTTCATTTTTTTTAACTAATGGCGCAGAATTTAAAGAAAAAGAAAAAAGTTATAAATCTTCTATGATTTTTTAAAATATTTTCAAAAAGTTTAAAACTTAGTGTAATATATTAAATATTGAGTACCAATTAATAATATTTGTTTTTCCAAAAATATTATTATTGGTACTTAACACGCTAGGTTTTAATTGCTTCTTGGAGAAAATAATGACGGCAAAACAAACGCAAATAACAACGACTAAAACGACTGGTATCAAAGCAAGCGTAATGATGTTGTTTATGACGTTAATCACAAGTCCTGCTTTTGCTCAAATCTCAAAAGTTAATACGGTTATGGCTAATGTTCAGTCTGTCTTGGCGGGTGTGGCTGTAACTGTATTTACCATCACTATTATGTGGGCTGGCTTTAAATTGGCTTGGCAACAAGCGAAGTGGTCAGACATTTCTAACATCGTTATCGGGGGCATTTTGGTAGGTGGTGCTGCGGGTATCGCTGCTTGGCTGATTAACTAATGTCGAATTTTTCTGATCCAATTTTCAGGGGTTGCACTCGTCCTGCCATGCTTTTTGGCGTTCCAATGTTGCCTTTTTTGTTGGTGACGGGGGTAGCAATTCTTTTAGCTGGTTGGTCTTTTTATCTACTTAGTGCCTATGTGACTTTATTTATAGCAGCTATTTATGTGCCTATTTACTTCTGGATGCGGGCAATAACAAAAGTAGATGACCAACGACTAAAGCAAGTATTGATGCGGTGGCGCATAAGAGGGAAACAGATCCAGAACCATCAAAAATGGGGAGCAATCTCATTTTCGCCACTTAAATTAAAGAAAAGGAAATAACAATATCATGCGTTCAAAACAGCAAGTTAAAGATAGCGCAAATGCTGAAGTCGCAATTTCAGACTATCTGCCGTTTGGTAATCATGTTTCCAACAATGTTATTAAGCTTAAAAATGGTGAATACATTGCTACATGGAAATTAGAAGGCATTTCGTTTGAAACAGTTGAAGCCGATATTATTAGAATCCGTAAAGAAGGATTAAATAATTTTTATCGTGCTTTAGGTGGCGGTCACTTTGCTGTTTGGACGCATAAGATTCGTAGGGGAGTTAATGAACGTCTAAATGGCGTTTATGAAAATGATTTTATTGCTGATTTTAATGAAAGATATTATCAGCAGTTTCAGGGTGAAAAGAATAAACAGATGGCTACTGAATTGTATTTAACAATTCTTTATCGTCCTGAAATTTCCAGATTAACAAAGATTTTTAAGAGTAAAGCTAGTCGTGATCCAGTAGCCCTGAAAAAGCAGATTAAGCGGGATCTCGATATTTTGGATGATGTAGCCAAACAGGTTGAAGCAAGTCTATATCACTACAATCCAGAACGTCTGGCGACCTATACCAAGAAAGGTTTTGTCTACTCGGAAATGTGTAATCTGCTTGGTTTCTTAACTAATGGAGTTTGGGAAGAAATCCCTTTAAGACAGGCTAATCTTGATCAATATATTCCAAGTAGTCGCTTGTTCTTTGGTGACAAAAACGGCTATTTACAGATCAAACATCCTGAAGCGCAAAAATATGTAGGCTTTCTGGATATTCAAGAATTTCCACGTTTATCAGAATCAGGAATGTGCAATTCCATCCTGTATGGAAACTATGAATACATTGAAACTCAAAGTTTCACGGTTTATGGCAAGCGTGATGCTGTAGATAAATTAAAAACAATTAAAGGCCAACTAAATTCTGTAGAGGACGTTTCAGATCAAGAGATTCGTGATATTGATCTGGCTATGAGTGAAGCTAATAGCGGGAATTTTCAGTTAGGCGAATATCACTATACGCTTGCGATTTTTGGCGATTCACCAAATCAAGTTGCTCTAAATGTTTCGAGTGCCAGAACTGCTTTATCAGATGAAGCAGGGTTCAAAATGGCTGTAATTGATACTGTTCCTGAATGTGCATGGTTCTCGCAATTAGCAGGTAACTTTAATATGCGTCCAAGAGAAGCATATCTCACAAGCCTAAATTTTTCTGCTTTAAGCCCTTTTCATAACTTCGCAAGAGGTAAGCGGGACGGCAATCCTTGGGGTGAAGCACTAGCTTTATTTAAAACTCCAAGTGGCCAACCATTTTACTTTAATCATCATGTTAGCCCAGATAAGCAAGATTCTACAGATGACAAGATGCCAGGTAATACGTGTGTCATTGGAACAACTGGTGTGGGTAAAACAACCCTAGTCATGGCCATGATGATGTTTGCTTGTAAGTATAAAAATCTGAAGGGTGTTTTCTTTGATAAAGATAGGGGCGCAGAGATTGGTATTAGACGGATAGGGGGTCAATACTATGCTTTAGAGCGTGGTGTACCAACTGGCTTTAATCCGTTGCAGCTACCGCCCACAGAAACAAATATTCAGTTTGTAGAAAAGCTTGTAAAAATTTTGGTAGGTGGTGTTCGTAATGCTGCCGAAGATCTGGAAATCAGTCAGGCTGTCCGTACCATTATGCGTGATGATATGCCGTTAGAACTTCGCAGACTTTCAGCTTTATATATGAATTTAAGGGTGACTGGTGGCGGTGATTCATTACAAGACCGCTTAACTAAATGGTGTAAGTCTGGCGATCATGAAGGGAATTTATCGTGGGTATTCGATAACCCTTATGACACTCAAGACTTTTCTCAAGCCAAAATGCCAATTTTCGGTTATGACTACACGGAATTTTTGGATGATCCAGAAGTCCGTACACCAATCATGGCCTATCTATTGCACATCACAGATTCCTTGATTGATGGTAATCCGTTCATTTACTGGATGGACGAGTTTTGGAAGCCATTAACAGATGAATATTTCAAAGACTTTGCCAAAGATAAGCAAAAAACTATTCGTAAATTGAATGGTCTAGGTGTGTTTATGACGCAATCGCCAAGTGACGTTTTAGATTCTGACATTGGTAAAACAATGGTTGAGCAAAGCGTTACTCAAATCTTTTTACCGAACCCTCGCGCTGATTACGATGACTATGTAAAAGGCTTTAAAGTCACTCCGCAAGAATTTGAAATTATTAAAGAGCTAGAAGAAAACTCACGCATGTTCCTAGTTAAACAAGGTAGCCGATCCGCACTTTGTAAGATGGATCTAGGCGAAATGCGTGACGTTTTACAGATCATTTCTGGATCAAAAGATAATGTTGAATTACTCGAAAATATCATAAGTGAAGTTGGTGAAGATCCTGATATTTGGGGTGATATTTTCTTACAACGTGTTGCAGATCGTAAAAAATTAATTTCAGAAAAAGGAGTGTCTTAATCATGACTAAGTTTTTAGTAGTTTCAAGCTTGTTAGTTATTTCTACTTTAACAACTGCATGTTCCGATGATAAGGAACAGGTTAAACAGCTAAAAGAAGAAGTGAAGGCTGAACAACAATTGAAACATCAAGATTTAACTGCTGCACAGCAAGAAGAATTGAAAGAGCGCAAAGCAAGAGCATCACAAAAGGGGAATATCCTTGATGGATATGATCCTTCTGTACCCCCAAAACCAACAAAACCAGATACTAAAAAGGGTTCGGGAAATATCCTCGATGGATATAACCCAGATTCAAAATAATTAAGGATTTATAGGGGATTGCAATGGCAATTATTACTACATTAGAAATAAAAATTGATTCTTTATTAGCAAGTTACGTTACAGGTGTTAGTAGTAATATTGCTTCTGCAATTGTTCCTATAGCTTTGACTGCTGCAACAATTTATATCCTGATTATTGGCTACAACATTGCGACTGGCGCACAAGAGGATTCCATTTATACCGCTTTATGGAAGTTTTTTAAGATAGCTTTTGTTGGTGGAATTGCTTTAAGTGCAGGGGTTTATCAGTCCTTTGTAGTTGAAGCCATTAACGGACTGACCATAGGTTTAATTCAGATTGTTAGTCCAGGTGGTGAAACTTCGCTAGGTGCTTTACTGGATCAGGTAAGTGTGCCGTGGGGTGAATTAATCCAGAAATTAGGTGAAGAAGCTCAATCAGCTTCTGGTGTTTTCCCTGATATTGGCTTGTATTTATCTGCTGGTATTGTTTCTGCTGCTCAATTCTTATTGTTCTTTATTGGTACTGGTCTATATCTACTGGCAAAAATTAGTTTGCAACTTTGTTTAGGCGTTGGTCCCATATTCATTCTGTGTGCGATGTTCCCTGCTACACAAAAATATTTTGAAAGTTGGCTTTCCCAGACACTTAGCTATGTTTTCACAATAGGCTTTATCACAGCAATTATCAGTATGCTCTTTGCCTTCGTTTCAGGCATGTGTACGCAAATCACAAATAACTTTGATGCGGGTGACATTCTTACTTCAGTAGTTTCTCTCTGTATTGTTGCGGGAATTCTTGTAGTGATTATGTGGAACATTCCAACAATGGCTTCAGCCATAACAGGTGGGGCGGGTGTTCAAGGTGTTGGTCGTGCTGTAGCTCAAGCTATGACTAAAGGCAGTGGAGGAAGTAACTCTAAATCTGATAGCTCATCAGCTACTTCTACGACTGGTGGAAGTGTTCAAGGGAATTCTAGCAGCTCTAATAATTCCAATAGCTCCACTACGGGAGGATCTAAGCCGTTATATCAACGACACACTCTTTCTAACCTCAAAAGAAACAAATAGGAATTTTTCTAATGAAAAAACAATTGTTAGCTTTGGGTTTAGGTTCATCTTTATTCATTAGTGGTCAAGCCAATGCTACAGGTATTCCTGTCATTGACGGTGCTAACCTTGTTCAAGCCGTTCAAAATGTGGTGGCTTGGGGTGAGCAATACAATCAGATGGTGAACCAGATCCAACAGGCAAAACAGCAATACGATTCAATCACTGGTATTCGTGGTTTCGGTGATGCTGTTAATAATCCATATCTTAATGATGTGATTCCAAGTGATGTTGCTGACATTTATAGAGGCATCCAAGAAGGTGGTGTCAATGGAATGACTTCAGCAGCTAGAAACATTCGTGATGCCACAATGGTTTATGACTGTACTTCTAGAACTGGCCAGAACTATAAAGCCTGTCAAGCTGCATTGAATAACAATGCACAAACACAGGCTTTAAATCAGAAAGCGTTAGGGGTTGCAGATCTGCGTACTGAGCAGATTGATAATCTGCGTAAACAGATCAATAACACTACTGATGCTAAAGCTATTGCTGAATTACAAGCTAGGATTCAAGCAGAACAGACACAAGTTGCTAATGATGCAAACCGAATTGCTTTGATGCAGGCACAAGCGCAAGCTCAAAAAGATGCAGCACAGCAACTTGAAATCGAAGGCCGTTTAAAACGTGCTGCTCAAAAGGGCAACATTCTTGACGGCTATACTGGTAACTAATCTTTTAAAAAAAAACCCATTTCTTTTGAAATGGGTATTTTTTTTGCAATTTTTCAGAAAACATTGAATTATTAAAACCAAAATATATTATTTTGGTTTACGGTTTTTATATTTTTTGGCATACTTAGAGAAATAACTCTAATAGGGTCTATCGGGTCTATCATGAACAAACTTAAAAAAGTATCTGCTGCTGAAGAATCAAAAAGTTATGAAAAAGCTATGGATTGGGAAGCAGATATTAATGCGATACGTGCTAAGTCAGAACGTAAAGCTTGGACTGTTGCAAAAGTAGCGGTGGGCGTGGCTGTTTTAGAAGCTATAGGATTAGTCACATTAGCTCCGATGCGCCAAACTGTACCTGTTGTTTTTACAGTAGATAAAGCTCACGGAAATGTTGAATACGTGGGGGTTGTTGATGATCAGCAAGTGAAAGGCAAACAAGAATTAATTGATAAAAATAACATTACTCGCTATGTAACGGCTCGTGAGAGTTATTTCTATCCGTTATTGCAGCCAGACTATGATTTAGTCATGACTATGAGTAGTAATCAGGTAGGCAATGATTTTACTTCACTTTATGAAGGTGACAGTGCCAGAGATAAAAAATACGGCAAGCAATATGAATTAAAGGTCGATGTGATTTCTGTCCAGACTAATCAGGATGAAACAGGCTTTACCGCTAGTGTTCGCTTCACTAAGACTTTACATTCAGTCGAAGCTAATCGTGATGAACAGCCACAATATTATATTGCAAGTATTCGATATGAATATGCTCCGAACAATCTAAATAAACTGGTAGAAAAAGATCTAATTAAAAATCCATTCGGCTTTAAGGTCGTGGGCTATCGTGTCGATCCTGAATTATCTCCTAGCAAACCTGTAGCACAAGCTACGGTTGTTGAACCTAATCAGCGAGTTTATGTACCGATCCAACAAGGCGGGGCGGGTTCACAAGCTCAACAAGGCGGGGCGGCTGTTCAACAACAAGCTCCACAAGCTCAACAAGGAATGTAATAAAAGGATCATTACATGAAAAAATTAATTCTTGCTTTGGGCTTGGCTGTTAATGGAATCTCTTATGCAGCCATTACGCCTAAAGCTTTACCTACCGATTCACGCATTAGAACAATTAATTATGTTCCCAATGATGTTTATCGAATTACTGTTAAAAAAGGCACTGTAACCCGCATTGTATTGAGTGAAGGCGAAAGAATTTTAGAACGTGGTGCTGCTACTGGATACCCTTCAGATTGTGAAAAGGATGACACTAATTGGTGTATTTTTGCGGATACTGGATCAAATTTAGTATGGGTAAAGCCAAAGGATAAGGCTACTCGGAATAACTTAGAATTACGCACTAATAAGCGTGATTATAGTTTTGATTTTCAAGTTCTAAATAATGCAAAAGAAAAACCGATGTACCGTGTCGTTTTTAAATATCCACAAGAAGAAGAAGAAAAACGGAAACAGGAAGAAGCTCAACGCTATAACGCCTATGCAGCACAATTAAAAGAAGAAAACCAACTGACTGAATTTTTGGTTTTACAGCATCGTTTGGCCAATGCCGCACCAATTCCTAAAAACTGGAATTACCGTCAATCTGCAAACAGCAAAGGAAAGCATTTTGTTCCAGAAATGCTATTTGATGACGGACGTTTTACTTATATGCGATTCAAAGGAAATACAGATATTCCAGTCGTATTTATTGAAGGTACAGAAGGGGAAGAAAAAGTTAATTTCCACATCAGTAAAGAAGATCCAAAACTCTTAATTGTTGAAGCTCTAGCTAAAAAATTTGTTTTACGTCAAGGGAAAGGCGTAGTGAGCATTTTCAATGAATCTTATGATCCTGTGGGTGTCGCTCCTCAAGATGGCACTACTGTAGATGGTGTTAAGCGTGTCATTACTGTGGATATGAACTAATGAATATTAATGATGAAAAACCATTAAATGATCAACAAGCTCCTGATCAACAATTTGACGATTCAGAAAATGGCATTGTGTCTGTAAATGAGCGTGGGGATCAGGAAGATGGAAAAGGTAAAAAAATAGCGTTTATTGCAGTTATGGCGGTGCTTTTTACGGTTCTAGCTGTCTTTGCCTATAACTTTTTTTCAGATAGTAGTGATGCTGAAGAAGCAGCCCAATTAAAAGATAATCAGATAGATCCAAGCTTAGATGCTTCAACTAAAAGACGGGATTTTACTAATACTGATCCTGTTCCCATGGATGCAAATCAAAATGCTCAATTTCAAAGCCTAGACACATGCCAAGATCAAAGTATTCCTAGACAGCTAACGGACAATAACGGCAATGCTTTAACCTATAACGGTATGTTGGTTTTTCAATGCCAGAATGGTCAGCAGATTTTAAGACAATCTGAAGCTGCGCCAGTAGTTGAGCAACAAGTAAATCAACAACCTGTAGTGATTCAGCCACAGCCACAACAACAAGCTCAATATGTACCTTTAAACAACGGTAGCCGTTACGGTGGCGGGATCTTCGTGAATCCTTCGCAACAGGGCGGGGCGGTTGGCCAACCATCTAGCACGAATCATCAATCAGCTTATAACCAAGTCACAGGCATGATGCGTCAGTATGAACAGGATCAGAACAATAATAGCCGTTCTGGTAGCTTCTCTGGATCTGGTCTGATGTCTTTAGCGCATGATGATGAACCTATGCAGCAGCAACAACCACAACAAGCCACTACTAACATGGCTAGTCCTTCCTCTAATAAAGTTCAGGCTCGTTTTATCGGGGATCGAAATTACTTAATTGCTAAAGGTCGTGTAATACGTTGCAACCTGTCAGTTAAAGTCGTTTCAGAAATTGGCGGGATGGCTTCGTGTGTTCTTCCACAACCTGTTTATTCCGACAATGGTCGTGTAGTCCTTGCTGAAGCAGGATCTGAAGTCATTGGAGAATATAAAAGTATTGCAGCACAAGGGCAAAGACGTTTAGGGATCATTTGGTCACGCTTAAAAACTCCGCATGGTGTTGTTGTCGATATTGATTCTCCAGCAGCAGACCATTTAGGAACAGGCGGTTTAAGTGGTCGAGTGGATAACCGTTGGGGCGCACGTATCGGTGCAGCGTTTATGCTTTCTTTAGTTCAAGACGCTATTGCTTACGGTATTTCTAAAGAAACAGGCGGGAACAATAGCACTCCTTACATGCTTCAAAACACTTCAGACATGGGTAAATCAATGGCTGAAACAGTGTTGAATGAAACAATCAATATCAAGCCAACAATTTATAAAAATCAGGGTGATGTAGCTTCAATTTACGTGGCCAAAGATATTGATTTCAGAGGTGTGTATGAACTCCGCGCAAAATAATGTTTTAAGCAAGGATGTAATGGTTAGACAGCTATTACTTCCATTAGAAAAATTCTTAAAAACTAAAGGGGTGACTGAAATTGCAATTAACGCACCTAACGAAGTTTGGACGGAATCTAATAAAGGATGGGAAAAGCATTCTGTAAATCTGGAAATGGGGCAAATAACAGCTTTAGCTAATGTTATTGCTACCTATACCAATCAACGGATTGGCCAAGAAAACCCTATATTGTCTGCTCAATTGCCTGATGGAGAGCGTATTCAGATTGTTCTACCGCCAGCCATTGAAAATGGAACGGTATCAATGACAATCCGTATTCCTGACGAGTCAAACCGATCATTTCAGGAATATAAAGATCAAGGTTTCTTTGATCACTTCAGATATGGAAAATCTAAAGAATTTGATCAGTTTAAACCTGTACTACGTGCTGAAGATATTAAGCTAGTCCAGTTATTAGAAAACAAAGATCTTGAAGGGTTTTTTAAATTCGCTGTTCAATGTAAGAAAAATATTGCCGTTGTTGGCGATACTGGATCTGGTAAAACTACTTTCATGAAAGCAATTTGTCAGTACATTCCTAAAGATGAACGTCTTGTCACTATTGAAGATGTACGTGAACTTTTTGTTCCTCATGAGAATAAGGTTCACTTATTGTATTCCAAAGGCGGGCAAGGTAAAGCTAAGGTAACTCCATCTGATCTGATCGCTAGTAATATGCGTATGAAGCCAGACCGTGTACTACTTGCGGAATTACGAGGTGGAGAAGCTTTTGACTTCCTAAAATTGCTTACAACTGGCCACAGTGGATCTATCACAAGTTATCACGCTGAAAGCTGTTCACTGGCCTATGATCGCTATGTTTTTATGTGCAAAGAACATGAGCAAGCAAATATTTATGATGCCACTACACTGAAGGAATTAGTTGCTTTAACAATTGATATTATTGTTCATGTTGAAGTGAAGAAAAAATATGATGATGAAAGCAATTTAATAGGTAAAGAACGCTTTATCTCTGAAATCAAATTTAATCCTGTGTCTAAAGTTAAAGCTCAATTTGGAGATGCAGAAATCATTGTCGGGGATCGGGCATGAATAAAAAAATCCTGATTCTTCTCCTTGCTCTTTTTTTAGCGGTTATTGGTTTCTTTATAGCTAAGTATTTGGCCGGTGTTCTTTATTACTTATCCAATAAAACCAATCCATTTCCTGAAGTAAACCTTTCGACTTGGGGCTATTATTGGGATTTATATGCACAGAATGCCCCTGCACAAAAGAAAAAGCTGCAAGGTGGCTTGGTCGCTGCAATATTTATTACCTTTGTTCTCCCTGCCTTAATCATTGCTAGTCTGTTTAATAAAAAACAGTCACTACACGGTGATGCTCGATTTGCCACAACGAAAGAAATTCAAAAATCTGGATTAATGGGAAATAAGGGAATCTTAGTAGGGAAATATCACAATAAGTATTTGATGCTTGGCGGTCAGCAATTTGTACTTCTCGCTGCTCCGACACGAAGCGGTAAAGGTGTGGCGATTGTTATTCCTAACCTATTGAACTATTCGGATAGTGTAGTTGTACTGGATCTGAAGCTTGAAAACTTCCTTTTGACTTCTAAATTTCGAGCTAAAAATGGTCAGAAAGTTTATCTATTCAGCCCATTTTCTGAAGATCTGAAATCTCATAAGTGGAATCCATTCGATACAGTTAGTCATGACGAAAATTTTAGAGTAGGTGAAATTCTTGCTATCGGGCGAAGTTTTTACCCTGTGACTGGTGATGCTAAAACCGATTTCTGGAATGACAATGCTAATAACTTATTTCTTGGACTAGCTTTATATCTATTTGAAACTAAAGATCTACCTGTAACTGTAGGCGAAATTTTAAGACAGAGTTCAGGTAAAGGTAAGCCAATTCAGGATCATATTAGATCTATTATTGATGAAAGAGCGCAAAATGATAAACCGCTTAGTGATACTTGCCTAGATGCTTTAAACCGTTTTTTAAGTTCACCAGACAATACGCTTGGTAACATCATTTCTACTTTTACCTCACCTTTAACGATTTTTGCGAACCCGATTGTGGACGCTGCAACTTCATCAAGTGACTTTAAACTTGAAGATGTACGCAGACAAAGAATGTCTATTTATTTTGGTGTTCAACCTAACCGCTTAGGAGATGCTAAAAACTTAATCAATCTGTTTTATTCACTCTTAATTGATGTGAATCTAAAAACACTGCCACAACAAGATTCATCTTTGAAATACCAGTGCCTAGTTGTGAATGATGAAGCAACGGCTGTCGGTAAAGTAGCGAAAATTGCAGACGCTAACTCATTTATTGCGGGCTATAACATTCGTTTATTAACAATTATTCAGTCTATTGGCCAGTTAGAGGACGTTTATAAAACTCAAACTAGGGGGCTTGTAACTAACCATGCTTTGCAAATCGTTTACCCGCCTAGAGAGCAACGAGATGCTAATGAATATAGTGAAATGCTTGGCTATTTCACTTTAAAAGCAAAATCTAAGGGCCAAAGCCGTTCTATGGCATGGGGGCAAGGTGGCTCTAATTCAGAAAATGAATCAGATCAAAGACGAGCTTTAATGCTCCCTCAAGAGCTAAAAGAATTGTCGCAAGATAAAGAAATTATCTTTATGGAAAATACAAAACCTATCATGTGTGAAAAGGCTAAGTATTTTAATGACAGTGCTTTTGTGGATCGCCTAAAGTCCGTTTCTCCTAGCATGAAAGCAATTAAAGGTTTTCCAACTCACAAACAATTAGAAAAAATTGCCTTTGAGGATCTGGAACTTTCAATTCCTATTCCTGATTTAGACGTAAAGCTGCATAAGGCAAAAATTGAAAAACGTATAGCTGCAATTACTACAGTAGAACAGGCTGAACAAATAGATATTTCTAGCTTGGTGATCCCTGAATTTACGTTAGATAAAACAGTCTTTGAAGATCCAGAAAATCCAAAACCTGAAGAATGTCTGCACGTTGTAGATCAATTTTTTGGGATGGTTCAATGGGAAGAAGATCCTGAAACGCAAAGTATTGTTGATGACTTCTTTAGCCAGGTGAAAGCTAATGCTGAAGATGAACCAGAACAAATGGAAAATTTGGTTGCAGCAGATGAATCAGATCCTCTAACCATGATTGCGGAATTGGAAAACCTAGTTGCGGTGGATGAAGATCAACAGGACAACCTAGTTGTAGCAGATGAATCAGATCCTCTAACCATGATTGCGGAATTGGAAAACCTAGTTGCGGTGGACGAAGATCAACAGGACAACCTAGTTGCAGCAGATGAATCAGATCCTCTAACCATGATTGCAGAATTGGAAAACCTAGAGGACAGCCTATTTGTACTTGGTGTCACTAAATTTAGTCATGACGAAGCCGAACAAATTATTGATACGTTTTTTAATTGTGCTGAATCTGAATTTGCATTTGATGAAGATCAACAAGACAACCTAAATGCAGTCGATAAAGGTCAAAACGAATCTATAGAAAATTCAGATATTGATGACATTTATCAGGCATTTTCAAACAACTTAAATTCTAAATAAGGAAAGTATTATGAAAAAAATCTCTCTTACATTGATCAGCCTTGCTCTATCTTTTTCAGTTGTGGGCTGTACTTCAAATAAAGCTGTGAACAGTCCTAATGGGTTTTCATCTAAAGAAGTTAATCAACCTGACACTGTGAAAAACTATATGCAAAGCATAGCTGTATATCAGCAAAATAAAGATTTAAGCACTGAAACTGAAAGACAAATTGCACTTCTAACAGATAAATATATTCAAACTAAAATGATTATTGACGAAGCAGCACGTCGCCAAAATATTTCTACTCAATAAGGACTTGATCATGACTGAAGCAAACAAGGTCGATAACCCTAGTTTTAATACAGAACAAACAGGCTATACCAAACTTGGCCAGACGTTAGAAACGAATCAAGCTGAAGTTAATTCAATTGAAAAAGCTGAAAATATAGATATTTCAAAAAGCTCAAAAGGTATTAATCAAGATACTGAAGAAACTAAGATAACTGATACTAAAAAGCTAAAAGCTGATGACAGTAAAGAATCAAGTGAAGAAGGCATACCTAAAGCATTGCTCAATAAATATTATGTGGTAGATGACAAGTATCACTTTAAAGGCAATCCTGAAAAAGTAGCTTTTGAAGATTCTGGAAAAGCATTAAAAACTACAATTGATGATAAGCATATAGCTGCTTCAATGGTGGAATTAGCACAAGCTAAAAAATGGGAAACAATACAGGTTAAAGGCTCGGACGAATTTAAACGGAATGTATGGCTTGAAGCTTCAATGAAGGGCATGACTGTAAAGGGTTATGAACCTCGTGATATTGATCTAGCTTTGCTCAATGATATGAAAAAAGAACAAGGTAAAGAGGTAGTTCACAATACTATTAAAAAAGGTACTGAACGCCAGAAAGAAAAGCCTTTAAATAATCAGGAAAAAGTAGATCCAGCACAGGAACGCAAAGAAAAGCTTAATAACCTGTCAGAACAGGAAAAAGCTTTACTGACAGTTTTTGATAAAAAAATGAAAGCTGACGGTTTCACAGAAAAGCAGCGCACAGCCAGTATGGACATTGCAATTGAACAGCTTAATCAGAAAAAAATGCACGTTGGAAAATTAGTAGATCATGGTGCAGCACCTTATAAGCATGATCCTAAAAATAGCAGCAGCTACTACGCCACTATTGAAAATAGTAAAGGTGAAAAAAATACAATCTGGGCTAAAGATCTGGAACGTACTTTGAAAGAACAAAATATCATTAAGAATGATGATATTGTCCTGACCTATAAAGGGTCTAACAAAGTCGAAGTGAATACTAAAGAAATTGATCCTAAAACAGGACTGTCTACGGGCGCAAGAGTTCAAACACTGGCAAATCAAGGGAAGTGGGAAGCCCAAAGCTTGAGTAAATTGAAAGAAACAACTGAAAAAGCTCTAACCAAAAATGATAAAACTAAGCTTCAGATTCAACATAATGCCGACATTCAAAATCAGAAATTTCATAAGCCAAAATTAACGGCTTATGATGCCAATGCTCCAAAACAACCGCCAGTACAGCAGCCACAAGTTAAAACTCAAGAGAGAAATAAAAATAAAGATATATCCCGATAATCTAGGTCACGAAAACACCCATTAAGGGTGTTTTTTTATATCTCGCTATTGGGTCAAATGGGAGTTGTTCATTTTCTGCGGTCGCCATTTAAAAAGCACAGCTTTTTAAAGCTCGCTTGAAAATCAACGGTAATCAAGGAATGGAAAATTTAACTTATTGCGTCAGTTCGTAAAGTAGACACTTTACTCTGATATGTCTGCTATGGATCTGCATTAGATAGGTAGAATAGATGCCTGGACAAACGCTGCAGCTTGCAGCAATTGTCCAAGCATCGGGATTAGACGTTTTAGAGATTATGGACCAGACAATAACATTGGCAGTCCATAATCTACTAAAACTAATAGAAGGTTAAACTTTGGATATTGCTTGTATTGTCCACCTGTGGACTATATAATCAAATTTAATTTGATTAAGGACGGCATATAATGACAAATGCAGATTTTAAACTGCTAGTTGAATCATTGGGGTTCTATAACGCTGAAGCGGTACGGGATTATTTCAAAGCTATAGGCTTTAATGAATCTATTAACGTCCGACCAATTCAATATTGGTTAAATGGTAAGAGTGTAGCTCTCAATATGCCAATTCCAGACGATGTGGTTGAACATTTTAAGCAGCTTGAACAAATGAAAATTGAGTTATCAGGCCAAGAAAAATACAAGAAAAATAGCTTTCTCTACAAAGATAAATATCTAATGTGGGAAAAATTCCCTGAATTAAATGGGCTGCCTAGCACGTACCTTAATCAACTAATGATTCTGGTGAATATGCTGCATGGTTATAGAGAAATGCAGTATTGTACAAGCTACTAAGGATCATTGAATGAAAAATCAGGATCTTGCTATTGTAGAGCTAATTAGCAAACGCAATAAAATTGTCTATACGATCTGCGGATTATTAGTCTTACTAACAGCGTTATCTTTTGCCAGATACTTTCTGAATTTTAGTATCCTTTATCTTTTAATCTTGCTTATTCCATTCTTTGCTCTTATGTACTGGATGATTAGGATCACTGAAGATATAAAAATAAGAAAGCAGGAATCTATCTTAAATTAAATACAGAAAGACTGTGCAGTGATGTTAAGTGAATTTTGTATCTTTGAGCTATAGTTTAAAGTTACATACTTGAATACAGAGTTTGTTCTTATTCATAAAGTAGGCCTTCATTTGTTCAGATTAAGCAGTCAAGCTAATCAGAGTCATGGAACATTGATCAAAGAGTAGGCGTGGAACATGAGAAATCATAAAAAAAGCCCATTCGAGGGTGAATGGGCTTTTCATTATGCTACAACAATTTGATTTTTAAGTAAATAAATTTTGCATTTCGTATAAGGTGTATTATGTTAATTTTAGAAATACTTATAAAAATTCAAAAGCTGAAAAAATTTATCCATCAATGATACAAAAGAAATATGTAAAATCGAACATGATGGCTGAAGGAGTAGGTTCTTTGGTATCTTCCTGACGGTCTTTAGCCACTTTTTTCAAATCTATTTCTTAACCAAGATTCAAATTAATTAGGTTATATAATTGTGAAATTAATAGTTTATATTTTTTTAATTTTATTTAGTGGGTTTACTTTCGCAATTGAAACACCTATTAAGTGGATACGTTCACCTCTATTGCCATTAAGTGAAAGAGTTGCTGGTCATAAGATCAAAAAATTTGAAGTGCAAGCTGCCTTTACTGCAAATGAGAAAGGTGAAATCGTCAATGCTAAAATTATAAAAAGCTCTGGTAGACCACAATTCGATACATATATTTTAGCTGGGCTCTATTTAGCAAAAACACAAATTTATTATGAAAATGGAAAACCAACACCATTTAATGCTATTCAAGCATTTGAAATTAATAACAAATATGCCAATGATAAAACATATTATCTATGTAGATTTGAGACAAAATCAAAACATTATGAATTTCAACAGCAATATACAAATTTTACTGAGGCATTAAAAGAATTAGATTATGTATATCTTAATGCACCAGTTTCAAAACGTGAATTTGAACTATCTAAATATGTAGATGAAAATCTTGGCGAATATGACATCGAATTTTATTCTCAAGATGGCAAAATTTCTAATGTTCGTGGTATTAATTCAAAAGACTATTTTGGGTTATATGCGGGTGAAGCAGTGGAATATGCTAAAACAATTCAGCCGAAAAAAGCTAATTGGTCTAAGAATCGTCACAAATTTACAGATACCATTACATTATCTAGAAAATGTAATTCAAAACCAATCTAGCAGTTAATGAAACAAGATAGGAATTCGATACCCACCGATTTTGTAAATACTTTTTAGCTAAATGAAGTTTGGAATAACTCCCTACTTAACATAATGGCTGTTATACGAAATTTAAAAACCTAGGCATTGACCTAGGTGTTAAATTTAAAAAAATATATAAAAATTAAGGTTATAGTCTCAATTTTAGAAGTTCGCATAACGTGTATTATGTTAATTTTAGGAAAACTACACAGCTAAGTATTAATATTGGGATTTAAATTTTGCATAAATAGCTTTAGCACTATCAGGAATACTATCCAGATTAATTAAGTCAAGAACCAAACCAAATCGTCTTTTGCAAGAAGATATATTTTCAACTCTATAACCAAGCATATTTTTTGGGTTAGATCCTAGCTTTAACATTAATCCAATTTCAACTGGAGAGAAATTTTTAATCATAGCTTCATAGAAAGGAACAGCTGCATTGCATACTCCATATCCATTACCTACATAACAACATACAACGTGATGGACATACAGCTCTTGAATTGTACTAGGAACACTATGTTGCTGAGTAATTTCTAATACTCTCTCCGCAAAAGGAGGCTCATTATAAAAATTATTAGAGGCTTCATGTACTTGATAAAGTCTTTGAATTGCTCTGTGAAATAGACTATGTATTTCTGTACTATCTAATAATCCTAAAAGCCCTAATAACTCAAAGAATTTTAATGAAGCTTTATACTTATCTTCATCACCTTTAGCTTTATAGGAATTATGGTTCGTGATTAATTCAGACTTCAGTTGAGCCGTAAACGTTTCTTTAATAGCACTACACAAATTTATGATGTTTTGACGCGTAGTTTCAGCACTATTAGCATCACAATACATACCATGCATCATCTTTACTAATACTGTTCTTTGCTCATCATATGTTTGACTGAGAGAATTAATCCAATGCTCTTTTTGTAGTTCTGAATAAGCTCCAAATTTCAAATTATCAATGAAATCCTTTAAAACTACTCCTGTGTGCTGAGTTGGATTAGCTAGAGCATATTGAATACAGCGATTCGAAAATGCTAAAAGTTCATTTTCATCAATCATTCCTATACTTGGATGAGCTGCAGAATAATTATTTCTTGTAGATCTAGCTTGGGATAAGAAAAAATAGGCTTGTTGATCCAATATATTTAATTGTAAGCATATATCCAATAACTCACTGTCTTGCAGATCATATAAATGTTTTTCTTCGAAATCTCGTTGTAAAATCTGAGCAACTACACTTAAACCAAAAGATTTTAGTTTTTCTCTCAGACTTAGAATTGCCGCATTCCATACATAGTTAATAGCACTATCAAATAATCCAACACTTACGGCTATACACATTTTAGCTATAAGCTCATTTCTATGTTCTGAAGGAATATTTTTTAATTGACGAGGTAAATTCCCCCATGAATATTCAATCGCATCATCGCTAGCCAAAATTGTTCTAGGTATATTTAAAGCCGGTAATAACGTGTTAATCCCAACAATGGTTGTAGTTGTAATGTTTGGTAAGGTCACAATTGGATTGATGCTACTTGTAGTCATTTATATATCCCCTCAGATAAATGACATAACATACTATGAAATATAGATTTTATCTAAGAAACTCTTCCCATTTTTTAAATAGTTTAATAAAACTTTTAGTCTTCTATTTTTACGGGATATCCAGAAATTTCACAGCTATTTAACATAATGGCGCTTATACGAAACGCGATTGTAATAATCTTTTAATATCAATTGATTATATTAAAATAGAAAAATCAAAAAACAGCAAAAAGCCGGCCTGGAAACAAGTCGGCTTTTTTTTAAACTGTTTTGATATATTCCGCCAATAAAATTGACTATTTTTTAGTCAAAATAAAACTTTTCTCAATGTTCCCGGTCTTCCCAGGGCAGAAAATATCCCCAATTTCTGCGGATAAAAAGGGGACAGTTTTTAATCGTGTGTAAGCATATACTTACATCAATTTAGGGATTTTCCGGATAGCAAATTCAATTGTTTTTTCATATCGTAAAGATATAGGAACAGGAGGTTCCGGAACAAAAAACAATAATGATAAGTTCTTACTAACTGGAAGTTGGGTATCGCACAAGTTGAACAGTATGGTCGTAAATAAAAAACCCTGACAGGATGTCAGGGTTTTTTATTGTCTATAGTTTCTCATTTGCAAAACAAGCCTAATGCACTTAAAATATAGACTATAATCTATATTCTGGTTGTGGTATGTGGACAGTCATTACGACAGATCTATTTAATGAGTGGCTTGAACAGCAAGATGAATCGACACAAGAGAAGGTTTTAGCTGCTTTGGTTGTTCTGCAACAATAGGGACCGAGCTTAGGCCGCCCTTTAGTAGATACCGTCTATGACTCTAAATTTACCAACATGAAAGAGCTTCGTGTTCAACATCGTGGTAAACCACTCCGGGCTTTTTTTGCATTTGATCCATTAAGTCAAGCCATTGTGCTATGTATTGGTGATAAGGGCGGTAAAAAGCGATTCTATACAGAGATGCTGGCGGTTGCAGACCAACAATATGAACTTCATCTCTCAACATTAGGAGAACAATCTAATGGCTAAAACTTTGCAAGAATTGTTAGCTAGCCGCTCTCCAGAGAGCCAAGCACGTATTCAAAAAATAGCTGATGAATTACTACTAGAAAATCAGCTGTATCTAATTCGAGAAGAACTCGAAATTTCTCAAAAAGAACTTGCTGAGACGCTTGGAATCAAACAACCATCACTTTCAGCAATAGAAAATCGTGGCAATGATCTTAAGATCTCAACCATGAAAAAGTATGTTGAGGCAATGGGTGGGAAGCTCCGTATTGATGTAGAGCTTCCAACAGGAAAACATATAGGATTCAATGTTTGACGCTAAAAAAGGTAGCTTAAGCTACCTTTTTTATTTCGCATAATCCGTATTATGTTAATTTTAGAAATTATTTAAAATAAATTATAGTTTATGACTTCAATTTTTTCTAACCCATTATTCAATTTCATATTTTATTTCTGGTCCAAATCTATTTACACTTAACTGACTAAATAAATTGAAAAAGTGATTAAGTCATGTCAGGAACTCAGCGAGGAAAAATATCTTTCTTAGAGTTAGTTTTCCCCCCTTTATCTAATCAAGAAGCATTTCAATTCAAAGATCAACCTGCTGCCAACTTTATGCGTAAAAGTGATTTTTATATGATTGGAGGTAAGCCTAAATCTAAATTTCACAATTATTCAATTTGTGAAGATAACAACTTGATCATTACCTTTGATATATATGTTGGGGATGATCTAAAAAGTTCAGGCTCAATGGATATAAAGAGTCTAGTAGCTGTTAAATCCTCTAGTGTAAATAACTTTGATGTGGGAATGAATGAAAATTCAATAGAAATTTTTTATAAAAAAAATGGATCTAAGTATTTTATTGAGAGATTTACTCCTGAAAATATTTTATGGCATCGTTCAAGAAAAGCTGAAGGAATTATTGGGCTAGACAACTATGAAGAACTTCTTTGTTATGATCTCCTGTATGTCGGTATAGCAAAAAAAGGGGATAGTTATGATCGTCTTATTAAGAATGGTCATCATGCTAGATTAGATATACTTTCAAATGAACCACAACGTTATCCTGGAGCAAGAGTTACAGACGAAATTTTCTTGTTTTTATTTCGCATAGAACCATTATTCTTAACTATTTTTGGAGCCGATAGCGAAATTGATTTAGACTTTGATTATGACCATAAAAAAATTGTCGCAGATGCTGAGAAGGCTTTTGTTAGCTTACTACAACCAAATTACAACACAGTAAAGTTTCAAAATTATCCTAAAGGTGCTGATGGTCTATTCAATTCTAAATTAGACAGATATGTCTATTCAATTGGAGAAGCTCTTACATTCAATACTCCCCATGGAAAAATGAAAGGGAATAGGGATGGGCTCTTAGGTGGACTAACAAATAAAGCAGACTTTATTTTTGTTGATAAACAATCTTCTCAACTTTTCATTTCAGGAGAGGATTTTGAAGCTTAATAGTAAAGTTAATATTCAAATTAGCTTTTAATTAATAAATATTACGCTCATTTAACATAATAGCCGCTATACGAAACGCACTTTAAAATATTATTGTTTTTTATATAGTTAATAATTTTTTGACCGATCTCAAAAACCGCAAAAAGCCGACTTAGACACAAGTCGGCTTTTGTAAGACGAAATACCTTCATCACTTTAATTTTCCTTATAAAAACGTGAAAAGTCAAAATCTACGATTTAAAAATTCGTTATAATAGCATCACCGCTAAAAATTCCCAATTAAGGGAATATGTAAAAAAGATACCAAAAAGGTAACATTTACTATAAAATTATCTCTAGGGAAGTCATGAAAGTATTAGGTTTAGATTTGTTAACTGATTTCTCTAAAAAGCATGCTAATTCAAAATCGCAATTAGATGCTTGGTATGCCGAAGCTAAACAAGCTGATTGGAAGACGACTCATGATATTAAGCAAAGATATAGCTCTGCAGATTTTCTATCTCATAACAGAGTAATTTTTAACATCAAGGGAAATGATTACCGCCTTGTAGTTAAAGTTAGATATCAAAACGGTATCGTTAAAATTGAGTGGTTAGGTACTCATGCTGAATATAGTAAAAAGAAGTTTTAGGAGTTGGCTATGAATCTAAAAATTATAAAAAATGCTAATGATCATGCAGATGCTCTTAAAAGATTAGATGAATTATTTGATTTAGATCCTATTGAAGGATCTAAAGAGAGTAATGAACTAGATGTTTTAGCTCTGCTAATTGAGCAATATGAAATGGAAAAATTTCCTATTGATAAACCAACACCTATTGAAGCAATTAAATTTCGTATGGATCAACAAGGTTTAAAAGCTAAAGACCTTGTGCCTTACATAGGTTCAGCACCGAAAGTTTCAGAAGTTCTAAATAATAAACGTTCACTTAGTTTATCTATGATTAGAAAATTAAATGAAGGTTTGGGTATCCCTGTAGATATATTAATTCAAGACTGCGATAAACTTGAAACTTACCATGATCATTTGGATTATAGACAGTTTCCTTTAGTTGAAATTTTTAATAGAGGTTATTTAACTAGCTTCGCAGGAAACCTAAATGATCTAAAAGAATATGCTTCTGAGCATATAAGTGATTTTTTAAAGAAAGCAGGTTTTAATTCTAGTTTCCAACCTATGTTAGCTCGAAGCAGTGCTAATTTAAGCGGAAATTCGAAAGAATTTGATGCTTATGCAAGATTAATATGGCAAGCACAAATTATACATAAAGCTAACTGTTTGAATATAAATGATGAATATATCGTTGGAACAGTAACAAAAGAATGGATGCAAGAAGTTGCAAAACTTTCTTGGTATCAATCAGGTCCTCAACTAGCAATAGAACATTTAAAAAAATTTGGAATAACAGTTGTTCTCGAAAAACATTTACCAAAAACCTATTTAGATGGTGCTGTATGTTTCCATAATGGCAAACCTATAATAGCTTTGACATTACGACGAGATACTATAGATAATTTTTGGTTTACTCTCATGCATGAGTTAGCCCACATATCTCTTCACTTTGATCAAAATGAAGAATGGTTTCTAGATGATTTAGAGCAAACCTGTGATGATCCAAGAGAAGATGAAGCCAATGCTTTAGCTAGAGAAGTTTTGATTCCAAATAACATATTTTATAGCTATCCACACACTGATAAAGGAGTTTCTGAGATGGCAAGCCATTTACGAGTTTCACCTTGTATAGTTGCCGGTAGAATTAGATTCGAAGCTAATAACTTTAAATTATTTGGGCAAAAATTTAGAGATCAAACAAGTAAAATACTTAAAGTTTAGAACTACAAATAACTGAATTTCATTAACTATTGTGCTATTTAATATAAAATTTCTTATCTAAAAAACAGGATCTCATGGCTCCTGTTTTTTAGAAAGAAAGCTTTATTTTTTGGATTCTTTCCAGCTTTCTAAGACATATAGCCCTATTGTATGAGCAGCATGAATAGCAAGTCTGGCATGTCTTGGTTTTAAGTTGTACTGTTTTACTCCAGCACCATGTGCCGAACTAGCATGTGTTCTTAAAGAGGCTATTCCATCTACAACAGAAATAATTCCAGAAATAATTCTCAAGAGATCTTCATCTTCGACTGAATCTCTCTGAATATTTAAAGATTTTCTTACAACATCAAATAGGTTTTTTAAATCTTTTTTATTAGGCATCGCTAAGTTATTTTCTGCTATATAAACCTTGCAAATCGATTCTAGAATATTACTTGCTGCTGACACTGCTTCTCTTGGGCTAGCATCTACATGTGTCAGAGCTCTCATAAACTCCTGATCTAATGCAGGTATTTCTAGTCCTTTTATAACGCTCTCTAAGCTTTTTGTAGGAGTTGTCAGTGAACCGCTAATAATTCCCCCTTTTATGTAAAGCAAAGAATTATCAGATAGAATTTTTTTTATACTTTCTATCTGTTGATCAAATCTATCTTGATCTCTAGGGTAAAGAATTCCTCCATCTAAATATTTTTCTAATACTTTCCCTAGAACTTTTAGTGGGTCAGGATCAGACTTATTCACATTCATCAGTACTTGTTGAACTTTTGCAGGCTTACTTACATCAGGAATTTCAGAATTAATTTCAGCATACAAGAATAAATTATCTAAGGTTGCATGGCTTTCATATTCTGGAAGCATTTCTGAAAGAATAGCTATAAGATTTAAAGGGATCTTTGACATAAGTATTTAATAAAATTAAAAAAGTAATAATTATTGTTTTATCATACAAACTTAATATTTAACATAAAATCTCTTATACGAAATTCAAATCAATTCAAATGTAAGCCCAAAATAGAAATTTCCGCTTAGCATAAGCACCATTATATTAATTTTAGATTTCCTTATTTGACCTAAATATATGACCAGAAATTATAAATTTTATAAGACCGGATAAAATAAAATATATGATTAGAGGTATCAAAAAGGCTATCCAATACAACCAAGCATTCTTATAGTTTGCTTTATCATTAAGTTGATTTGCTTGTTCTATCAAGTTCTTTAATTTCGCCTCATCAGAGGCAATTTGGAAATTAAAAAATCCGGTGGGACTACCATATTTATCTTTTGTATATTCAATGCCCGTAAATTTATGTTTTGCATAAGGCTCCATATAATTTACATAATTAAGATTATTATTGTAAATTAGGGTGCTCAATCTAGTGACTCGAGGATTAGATAAATTGTAAGAGTTAGTATTAAAGTTATATATGTCATCACTAATAAAATCACGAACAATTATTGGGGCATCAAAATTATATAAAGTAATCCTAGGACTTAGACCAAGGGTTGGGTCTTTGGAATTAGAATAAAATTCTGATAATTCCTCTGAAGATATGCGATGACCATAACAACTAGAATCATTAAAATCACAACTAATGCGATAGTGTAAGTCAAAAAAAACTTCTTCTTCAGCAATAAAATTACCCAAAAAAAGTAAAGGTAAAAAGATTACGAATGATAATCTAAAATACTGAGATCTATTCATGTCCCCCCCATAAAATATAAATACATGAATCTTAAACTTTTAAATCAAGTTGTAAGAAAATCTAAAATTAACATTATATACGTTATACAAATTGAAAAAGCTAATGCATACAACTGGCTTTTAGTTTCACGTATAAATTTAAGACTTGCTCTACACGTACCTAAATCAATGTTCCACGGCTTCTAAAGCACTGATTTTAGGTTGCGGATACAGACAGATGTAACGTTACTTTGGAGTGTACCCTAAAATTACATTTTAAAAGTTCTTAAAAACATGTACCATTTAAATGTTTTTTAATCATAAGTAACATGTAACTTTGGTATTAAAGATTTATAATTTACGAAATTGTTCATTTTTATCCAATTGGGGCATGAAAAAGTGAAAGGTCAA
>Ga0308169_10001012_pt1 | contig 35647 bp, 36 predicted proteins | sample PhyBR1_2_FD_202139 | JGI IMG/M metagenome (GOLD analysis project Ga0308169, IMG submission 202139) | Phyllosphere microbial communities from UC Gill Tract Community Farm, Albany, California, United States - DLSLSB.R1 | ecosystem: Host-associated > Plants > Phyllosphere > Unclassified | place...
GTCTTTCGGCATATTGCTTTTTCCCAAAAAAACCATCATTAAACTTGAAAAAAGTAAATGATGGTCAATTATTTTTAAGCTTCGCTTAACCCGAACTCAGGTTAATTAACTAAATTTCTGTCTTGGCAAACCAATCTCATGTGCTTGTGGATATGGCTTTCTTGAAGTCATGCTTACATCTTCGCGAACCAGACGATGTGCATCATACCTTTTCTGCTCGTCATACGCGTAACGTGGGTCAGCAATCATCGGCATTTTTGCCATTTTATGAATTGTAAGCGTCGGAAAATGATAATCTACCTCCACAGTTCCCAACAGAAGATAACATCCGCCACCCTGAAAATCATACTCTTTCAGACTATCCGGAAAATGAGCAGTATCGAAATAATCTCCGTTGACGTCGATCCACGTTCCGAAAAACATCGCTCCTTTTTTGGTGGGAACATGTTTTCTTGAAATAAGATAGGCCAACATTTTTACCTGTCTTTTGTGAAATTTCAACAAATCTTTTACAAATACAGAACCTCTGTATTTTGTTTCTAACAAATCAAACGGACTGCAGGAAACGGGAAATCCAATAATCTCCAATTCATCAAAGGCATCTTCAAAATATTCTCTTTTGAGCTCAGGAAGTTTGTAATCCTGCACGGGCTCTTCAATAAGCATTAAGTTTCGGTTTTCAGGTTTAAAATTAATCAACATCAATCTCGCTTCTACCAGCAATTCATTTTTCTGTTTTCCTGTAAATCTAAAAGCGTCAATGAAAATAAGAATCTGAATGGTTTCAATACCGATCGGAATACGCCTGATAAAGTCTTCCAAAGATTTGTAGTCTCCATTATTTTCCCGTTCTTCAGAAATAATCTGGGCAATTTTGGTATCGAGTGACTGCAAAACCATGAATCCCAGATAAATTTCTTTTTCTTTTAAAATTGTTTGAAATTCACTTGTATTCACACAGGGATTCTGCACAATTGCTCCCGACATTCTTGCTTCATGAATATAAACCTCTGTACGGTAAAAACCACCCTGATTATTGATTACCGAAACCATGAATTCTAAAGGATAATACACTTTTAAATATAAGCTTTGATAACTTTCTACTGCATAAGAAGCCGAGTGCGCTTTACAGAAAGAATATCCCGCAAAAGATTCTATTTGCCTGAAAGCTTCTGCAGTAAGCTCATGAGAATGCCCTTTTTCTTTACATTTTTCAAAAAAATTGGCTTTTACTTCATTCAGCTTTTGAATAGATCTCTCTTTTCCGCTCATGGCACGTCTCAGAATATCACCATCGGCATGGCTAAGACCACCAAAATACTGTGCTATTTTAATTACATCCTCCTGATACACCATGATTCCGTAAGTTTCTTTCAGATTTTCTTCAAATACCGGATGAAAATATTCAAACTGATTGGGGTGATTGTGCCTGAAAATATATTCCCGCATCATACCGCTTTGGGCAACTCCCGGTCTGATGATGGAGGAAGCGGCGACCAGAATTCTATAATTATCACATTTAAGCCTTCTCAACAAGCCTCGCATGGCAGGAGATTCTATGTAAAAACAACCGATTGTTTTTCCGACAGATAAATATTCATTGCAAATTTTTTCATCTTTCGAGATTGAGGTATCACGAATATCAACGTCAATTCCTCTGGTTTTTTTGATGAGCTTTACTGTATCATTAATAGTTCCGAGCCCTCTTTGGGAAAGGATATCAAATTTTTCAAGCCCTATATCTTCTGCTACATTCATGTCAAACTGAACGATAGGAAATCCTTTTGGCGGCATCTCGAGTGCTGAATAATTATAAATAGGCTCTTCAGAAATCAAAATTCCACAAGCGTGCATACTTCTCTGATTCGGAAATTTTTCCATCAATTTTCCGTATTCATGAACCAGTTTTACAACAGAATTTCTGTCGTGATTTTCTATCGGACTTCCGGAAAGGTCGTCTAGCTCTTCTTTAGGCAAACCAAACACCTTTCCTACTTCACGGAAAATCGATTTGTACTTAAATTCAACATTGGTTCCACAGAAAGCGACATGATCTTTTCCGTAACGTTCAAAAACATACTCAAGAATGGCATCGCGATTTTGCCAGCTCCAGTCGAGATCAAAATCGGGTGGAGAAGTCCGGTTAAGATTTAAAAACCGTTCAAAATAGAGATCAAGTTCCAACGGGCAAATATCTGTGATCCCCAAACAGTAGCTTACAATACTATTGGCCCCGCTTCCCCTTCCTACATGCATAAATCCCATTTTGTTGCTGTACTGAACGATGTCCCAAGTGATAAGAAAATAGGCGGAAAATTTGAGTTCCTCAATAACGTTTAACTCTTTTTCTACTCTCATCCGGGCGGTTTCGTTTTCACCATATCTTTTTTTAAAGCCTTCATAAGCCAATTTGGTCAAAAGCTTTATATCTTCTTCCTGAGATTCTTTATAATATTTTTTGTTTTTGTTTTCGGTGCTTCCACGTTCTTTATAATCAAATTCAAAAGTACACTCATCAAGAATATTCTTTGTATTTTTAATAATTTCGGGATATTGCTGAAATGATTTTATAATGTCTTTTTCAGGTTTAAAGTATTCTGATTTTCGGCAAATATCTTCTTCGGTAAGTTTTGACAGAATGGTATTGTTATCAATTGCCCTTAAAATTCTGTGCAGGTTATATTCTTTTTTTGTACTGAATGTGATCGGATGAAGAATTACCATTTTCGGAATCAGCTCATGAAATTCAGGACGCACCAAAAGGCTCAAATCTTCCTCCCGGATTCCTATAAATTCGTTTTCTTTAAGTGTCGACGGAATATTATCGATCGGATAAATAATAAATACCTTTTTAAATTCCGGGGCCGTTTCAGAAAGCTCTTCCCCATCGCAGTTGTGGGCAGTCATCATTTTGTTAACATCACCAATTCCCGAAAATTCTTTAGCAATTGCAATGTATAAAAGCCTATTTTCTTTTCTGATTTCCATACCGGCAAGAGGCTTTATTCCTTCATTTTCGCATTCTTTTTTGAAGTCATAAATAGCTGTAACAGTATTGATATCCGTTAAAACCAAATTCTTAGCTCCCGAGCATTTAGCTTGTGCTACCAATTCTTTAATTTTTAAAGTTCCATAACGGAGGCTGTGAAAAGAATGACAATTTAAAAACATGCTGTAAAGTTTAATTTTATTTACCAAAATCAAAACCGACAGCTCTTCCTACCGCATCGGCTCCAAATCGATTTTTCAGATAATCCATCGTTTGATACAGACTCATTTGCTCTTCTGTATCTTCAAACAAGTTCATTTGATGATTCCCATGAACGAGATCCGTAAATCGCAACCCAATGAGCCTGATTCTCATTCTACGGGTATATAATTTATTGAAAAGCTCCAGCGCAACCCTTGATAACGTATGATCTGCCGAATTATAGGCAATTCTCATTTGTTTTGTTTCCGTATCGAAATTGGCGTAGCGAATCTTCACGACAACCGTTGAAGTAAGCCATTGTTCCTGTCTGAGTTGATAAGCTAACTTTTCTGCCATCCCGCTCAGAATTCTTTTGAGCTCATGAACATCAATTGTATCAACAGCAAACGTTTTTTCTGTAGAAATTGACTTCTTTTCGGAATAAGGAATTACAGGATTTTCATCAATGCCATTTGCTTTTTTCCAGAGCTCTTTACCATTTGCCCCAATCATCTGCTGAAGAACCAAAACCGGCATTTCGGATAAAGTATGAATAGTGCGGATGCCTATTCTTGAAAGTAGCTGAAAGGTTTTATCACCCACCATCGGAATTTTTTTTACCGATAATGGATTCAGAAATGGTCTTACTTCCGACTCTATAATGTGGCGGTTTCCTTCGGGTTTTGATTCTCCCGTTCCTATTTTTGAAACTGTTTTATTACCTGATAATGCAAAACTTATAGGAAGCCCTGTTTCTTTGGTAACCGCCGAAACTATTTCCTGCGTCCACTGAAAACATCCAAAAAACTTATCCATCCCGGAAAGATCCAGATAAAACTCATCAATGCTTGCTTTTTCCATTACCGGAACCTTTTCCTGAATTATTTCTGTAACGGTATGCGATAATTGAGAGTACAATTCGTAATCTCCTTTAATGACTTTCGCATCGGGGCAAAGCCTTAATGCCATCCGAATAGGCATTGCAGAACGCACGCCGAACTTTCTTGCTTCATAAGAACATGATGCAACAACTCCACGGTCGCCGCCACCTATGATAAGCGGGATATCTTTGAGCTCCCTATTCTGACGCCTTTCGCACGATACGAAAAACGCATCCAAATCCATATGTACAATTGATCGGTTCACGTTACAAAATTAGATACAATTTGAAACAAAATCTATATATTTGTTGTTACAAATTGAAACAATGTCATTTTTTGCAGATAACATCAGGCTTTTAAGAGGGAAGAAAAAAATTAGTCAGGCAGAGTTGGCCGCCAAATTAATTATTACTCGTTCGGCATATGCTGCATACGAAAGCGGAAGGATTCAGCCTGGACCGGATATTTTAATTAAAATGTCAAAATATTTTAACATCAGCATAGATCTTTTGCTCACTGTCGACATTGGAAAGTACCCGTTAGAAGAAATGATTAATCTTCCAAATAACAGAATTATCTTGCCGATCGTTGTCGATCAACAAGGAAATAATTATATCGAAATTGTAACTCAAACAGCTTCAATGGGCTATTTAAAAGGCTTTAGTGATCCAGAATATATTGAAGGTCTTTCTCGGATGTCGCTGCCTTTCTTAGGGCATGGTAAATATAGAGCGTTTGTGGCTGACGGAGATTCGATGCCGCCTTTTGTTGATAAAACTAAAGTTATAGGTGAATATGTGGAAAAACTTGAGGATCTAAAAAAAGGAAATAAATATATATTTGTTACACTAGAAGGCATTACGTTTAAAACCTTTGTTGAGAAAAAAGGAAATACAATTACCGTTTCTGCCGACAATTCTTTTTATGAACCTTATGATATTGCTTCCGAAAATATCTTAGAAATATGGAAGTATATTAACGGGATTTTGCCCAAAGATTATAATCTTGGTTACTCAAATGAAGTCGATCTTCACCAAATAATACAGGAATTAAGAAAAGACATTAAAGTATTGAACAGTAAGCTGTAAATTCTTAATTTTAAAAACTATTCAGCAACAATAAATGAAATATTTTGACTTAAAATAGTCAGAAAGGTCTCTTCTCTTGTTACATTACTTCTTTTGTAAAATCGTATTACTAATTACGAATAAATAAAGAAATATTCTTTCATTTTCACATCTGCTTCATTGGGATTAATAACAATCAATCATTTTTTATTTGTGCTCTTTTTATCATCATTTACATGAAAAATATTCATTCTTGAAGATCAAACAATCATTTTTCAAGACAGATTAATTATTTAATTAAATTTCCAATAACCTAAACAATCAACTCAAAATCAATATTTTAAATATTTAAACAAACGTCAAGTTTTGTCGTATCTCGGTTTTATATTTGTTTTTCCTAAGAAATTAAAATTAAAAAAACCATGGATAAAATTACTTTACAGAGAATAGAAAAACTACATCCATCCGTGAGAGAGGAAGTAAAACAAATCATTAAAGAATGTGATGAAGCATTAACCGGAAAAGCAAAAATCAGAATTACTCAAGGGTTAAGAAGTTTTGAAGAACAGGAAAAATTGTATGCGATCGGAAGAATCACAAACGGCAAAAAAGTAACGAACGCCAAAGCCGGACAAAGTATTCACAATTACGGATTAGCCGTTGATATCTGTTTGATTATTGACAGAAAAACAGCAAGTTGGGATACTGTAAAAGACTGGGATAATGATCAAGTTGCCGACTGGTACGAATGTGTTAAAATTTTCGCAAAGCACGGCTGGGATTGGGGTGGAAACTGGAAAACCTTTAAAGACCTTCCCCACTTTGAAAAGAAAAATTTTCCAACTAAAAAAGGTTTGGTAAAAACGACCTGGAGATCTCTCGCCAAGCTGAAGAGGGATGAAGAAAATTATGTTATTTTTTAAAGTTTTATACGTCGAGTTTTGGCGTGTTAGTATATTTTCTTTATAACAAAAGTAATATTTAAGAACAAATAAAATAAACACAAATGAATAATATTTACAACGGCTTTACTTTTGTGAAAGCACTATCACTTAATAACCCCACAGGAACAAGTACAATCGGAAAAAGCTTATTAGAAAACGCACCGGAAGAAAAGCCTTTTCTGCATGCGGTCGTAGAATTCAGAACTGTATATAAAACATACGACGGAAGTTTTGGGTACGATTGGTATCGGAAAAATGATAATGGGCAATCTTATGGTGGAATGTACAAATCTTTTATTGAAAGCGGGTACAAAGACGGGAAAACAAACTTAAAACCTGATGAAGCAATAAACCGATTTTTAGATATGTATGAAGAGATCTCAATTAATCTGTCATCCAGGAAAAGCCAAAAAGAAAGGGAAGAAAAAAATTATCAGGTTCCGTATCTCTCTATGTTTTCAAAAGAAACAGTAGAAGCGATGAAACTTCCAAAAGATTTTGTACAACCCCAGTTTAGTATTACACTTTCTGCTATAGTGGAAATTGCAAGGAACTCTATTCTAAAGTTTGAATATGACACCACTCTTTTCGACATCACCCCGCAAATACTTGCCGATAAATCTGCAGATAGAGGAATACATCAATCTAAAACAAAAGAAATTACCATTATCTGCAAAAAAGATCTGGACAGCAATAAGGAAATTAAAATCTACGCCTATCCGCAGGATAGAAAGTACAAGAGATCTCTTGCAGGAAAAATTACAGTATTGCAAAACAACGAAAAAGTAAGAAAAAATGTGAATTTTGCATTGGTAAATATTAAAACAAATATTAAAAACATACCATCCCCAAATGCTAATACCGGCGAGATAGAACCTGCAGAAGTCGATGCTTTAAGAAAAGCAATGTATCAATGCTTGATTGTGCCGAATATTTTACAAGACATAAAACCATTTGACTTAACTTTTGATCCTAACTTTAAAATCACAAAAAACAGCTTTGGAAATGATCAATACGGAAAGTACATTTTTCATAAAACCATTCCGACTGTTAAATGGACAGATGGCGGGATATTCCATAGCTATACCTATAGCGACTGCCACGATTATGTGAAAAAACTTTATATCTCAAAAAACCAAAATCTTTTAAAGAGGACTTTCTATAAAAATTCTAAAGAAACAGTTGATGAGCAATATCTTACTGATAATATTTTTACGGTATTTGCCTTTCGGGAAGATTCATTTCAGACCTATCGTTCCTCTTATTTTTTTGATAATCATGCTGTAGAAGGAGAGGTAAAAAACATAGGAGAAAATACGGCAATGCTCTTCAACAGCCTGAATAGCACCAAAAGAGCAAATGATACTTCTCTGGCTCATGAAGTTTTGCACGGATTAGGGATCTATCATACTCATATAGACGAAAACCCAATTCCTACATCAAAAATATTGTGTACTTTCGAGGAAAAATCGACAGATAATTACATGTCTTACAGAGCAGTAGATCCAGACGGCACAGTAAAAGGAGGAGAAAGAGAGACTCTCTGGAGATGGCAATGGAAAATTGCGAATAAGAATATTTCAGGGATAGACAGTGATCCGAAATAGAAGCATTTACCGCATCTCGTCAAGATCCTTTCAATATGGCAACTCATGCTTATTTATTATATTGAGCCATTTTCATCAATAAATTTTCAGATGCTGAAATATAATAAATGTATATTTTTTTTAATTACTTTTGAAAGTATAAAATACAATATGAAAACAATAGCACCATTCATTTCGTTAATTATTTATAGCTTTTTATTATCTTCCTGTATCGCGAAACCAGCAGAAAAACCAGAAAGCAAAAATACAATAATAGCAGAAAAAAAACCTGCACTAGATAGTTCTCGTTTTGATATTAAAAGATTTGAAGAGAAAAAAGACAAATACGGATCACCAAATTATGAATTTGTTGAAAATGGGAGAAATATCAGACAGTTGAGCGACAAACCTGAAAGAGATTCTCCAGATTCTTTAAAATATTACGCAGAAGAAATCTCAAAAAAATGGAATCCTTTTGTAATCCGTAAAGGATATAATTTTAAAGGCCAGCTAATAGCGTGGTTGCAAACATTCAGATTAGAGCCCATAAATAAAAGCTATGAATATGACGAGAGTGGAAAGATTATTAAAATAACCAACTACGAAGAAAAATTCAAGCACAGCTTTGCAGACATTAGAGAGTTTCTTTTAAAAGCCAAAGGAATAGACATCTATGATACCCGACAAGCCATTGCAAGAAGAGTAAACCATAGATACGAAGATCCAACGCAGGTTTATTACGACATCTATGTTTTAGATAAAAAAGATGAGAAAAATGACTACCGCATTGTGATTTTTGATGATACGCTGCAAATAACAGAATATAGAAATGAGAATAAGTCGAAATAATTGCTTACGATATGAAAACAATAGCACCATTTATCTCGATATTTTTTTTTAGTTTATTATTTTCTTGTACTGCAAAAACCACAGAAAAATCAGAAAGTAAAAATGCAATAATAGCAGAAGAAAAACCTGCACTAGATAGTTCTCGTTTTGATATAAAGAAGTTTGAGGCAAATGCATACAAACAAAAATTATTTAAAGAAAATTTTAAAAAATCAGGGTTTGATGCTCAATACGAAGAAGAGCTATCTGATGACAGAACCGTTCGACAATGGACTGTTTTTCCTGAACAAGAAAAAGAAGACACACAAGAATACGCAGAAGAAATTTCAAAAAAATGGAATCCTTTTGTAATCCGTAAAGGATATAATTTTAAAGGACAGCTAATAGCGTGGTCACAAACATTTAGATTAGAACCCATAAATAAAAGCTATGAATATGATGAGAGTGGAAAGATTATTAAAATAACCAACTATGAAGAAAAATTCAAGCACAGCTTTACCGACATTAGAGAGTTTCTGTTAAAAGCCAAAGGAATAGACATCTATGATACCCGGCAAGCCATTGCAAGAAGAGTAAACCATAGATACGAAGATCCAACGCAGGTTTATTACGACATCTATGTTTTAGATAAAAAAGATGAGAAAAATGATTACCGCATTGTAATTTTTGATGATACGCTGCAAATAAAAGAATATAGAAATGAGAATAAGTCGAAATAATTGCTTACGATATGAGAAAACAATAGCACCATTCGTTTCGTTAATTATTTATAGCTTTTTATTATCTTCCTGTATCGCAAAAACAGCAGAAAAAACAGAAAGTAAAAATGCAAAAATAATAGCAGAAGAAAAACCTGCACTAGATAGTTCTCGTTTTGATATTAAAAGATTTGAAGAGAAAAAAGACAAATACGGATCACCAAATTATGAATTTGTTGAAAATGGGAGAAATATTAGACAGTTGAGCGACAAACCTGAAAGAGGTTCTCCAGATTCTTTAAAATATTACGCAGAAGAAATTTCAAAAAAATGGAATCCCTTTGTAATCAGAAAAAAATATGATTATAAGGGACAGCTCAGAAGATGGTCTACCACATTTCGGCAAGAATCTATAAATAAAAGCTATGAATATGACGAGAGTGGAAAGATTATTAAAATAACCAACTACGAAGAAAAATTCAAGCACAGCTTTGCAGACATTAGAGAGTTTCTGTTAAAAGCCAAAGGAATAGACATCTATGATACCCGACAAGCCATTGCAAGAAGAGTAAATCATAGATACGAAGATCCAACGCAGGTTTATTATGACATCTATGTTTTAGATAAAAAAGATGAGAAAAACGATTACCGCATTGTGATTTTTGATGACACGCTGCAAATAAAAGAATATAGAAATGAGAATAAGTCGAAATAATTGCTTACAATATGAAAACAATAGCACCATTTATTTCTATATTTTTTTTTAGTTTATTATTTTCCTGTACTGCAAAAACAGCAGAAAAAACAGAAAGTAAAAATGCAAAAATAATAGCAGAAGAAAAACCTGCACTAGATAGTTCCAGATTTGATATTAAAAAATATAATGAAAGAAGGATAAAAGAAGGGCACTATGATTTTGAATTTACGGAAAATGGGAAAAATATCAGACAAAGATATAGCTTACCTAAAAGAGATTCTCCGGATTCAGATGGTGAATACGCAGAAGAAATTTCAAAAAAATGGAATCCCTTTGTAATCAGAAAAAAATATGATTATAAGGGACAGCTCAGAAGATGGTCTACCACATTTCGGCAAGAATCTATAAACAAAAGCTATGAATATGATGAGAGTGGAAAGATTATTAAAATAACCAACTACGAAGAAAAATTCAAGCACAGCTTTGCAGACATTAGAGAGTTTCTGTTAAAAACTAAAGGAATAGACATCTATGATACCCGACAAGCCATTGCAAGAAGAGTAAATCATAGATACGAAGATCCAACGCAGGTTTATTATGACATCTATATTTTAGATAAAAAAGATGAGAAAAATGATTACCGCATTGTGATTTTTGATGATACGCTGCAAATAACAGAATATAGAAATGAGAATAAGTCGAAATAATTGCTTACAATATGAAAACAATAGCACCATTCATTTCGTTAATTATTTATAGCTTTTTATTATCTTCCTGTATTGCGAAAACAGCAGAAAAACCAGAAAGTAAAAATGCAAAAATAATAGTAGGAAAAAAAACTGTGGTAGATAGTTCCAGATTTGATATTAAAAAATATAATGAAAGAAGGATAAAAGAAGGGCACTATGATTTCGAATTTACGGAAAATGGGAAAAATATCAGACAAAGATATAGCTTACCTAAAAGAGACTCTCCGGATTCAGATGGTGAATACGCAGAAGAAATTTCAAAAAAATGGAATCCTTTTGTAATCCGTAAAGGATATAATTTTAAAGGACAGCTAATAGCGTGGTCGCAAACATTCAGATTAGAGCCCATCAATAAAAGCTATGAATATGACGAGAATGGAAAGATTATTAAAATAACAAACTATGAAGAAAAATTCAAGCACAGTTTTGTCGACATTAGAGAATTTCTGTTAAAAACCAAAGGAATAGACATCTATGATACCCGACAAGCCATTGCAAGAAGAGTAAACCATAGATACGAAGATCCAACGCAGGTTTATTATGACATCTATGTTTTAGATAAAAAAGATGAGAAAAATGACTACCGCATTGTGATTTTTGATGATACGCTGCAAATAACAGAATATAGAAATGAGAATAAGTCGAAATAATAATCTTTAAATTAATTTTAATCGTACCCAACAAATAACCTAAATAAGAGGTTATTATTTACATAAAAAACTTTACATATTTCTCTATAAAATTTACTAATTTTCATTTAACACGTCAAGTTCTGTCGCCTCCCGATCTTATCTTTATTCTACCAAAATAATAGTAGAAAAATGAAAAAGACAACCTTACTTTCTTTAGATGGAGGCGGAATAAGAGGCATCATTACCTGTATTATTTTACGCTACATAGAAGAGCAACTGCAGATTCATGATAAACCGAGCGCTAAGCTTGGGGATTATTTTGATCTGGTTGCAGGAAGCAGCACGGGAGCATTGATTGCAGCGATTATTTTGTGTCCCGATGAACACAGAAAAGCAAAATATTCTATTCAGAAAGGTCTGGAATTGTATTCTGAAAAAGGTGGCGATATATTTCAGGTTTCTTTTTGGGAAAAACTGATCAACCCATTTGGATTATTGAATGAAAAAATTTCTCAGGAAGCCCTTGAAAAAAACCTCAACGAATTTTTTGGGAATTTAGAATTAAAAGGACTCATAAAACCCTGCTTAATAACGAGCTATGACATAGAAAACAGAAGAGCAAAATTATTTAATTCCTGGAAAGCAAATTTAATTACGGATAATTTTTACGTGAAAGATGTTTGCAGAGCGACTTCAGCGGCGCCAACTTATTTTACTCCGGTTCAGATTAAATCGATGTACGGACAGGTTTTTAGTTTAATTGACGGTGGAATGTTTGCCAATAATCCGGCACTTTGTGCTTATGCGGAAGCAAGAAAAACTCCCTTTGCAGTAGTATTAAAAAATCATCAGAAAGCCAATTATCCGACTGTAAATGATATGATTATTATTTCCATCGGAACCGGAATTGAATCAAAACGCTATTCGTTCAAAAAAATGGAAAAAGCAGGAAAGCTGGGCTGGGTCACTCCGATTATTGATATTCTGATGTCTGCTAATGCAGAAACGGTAGATTATCAGCTTTGCCAGATGTTCAATACTTTAGGATCCAGAAATCAGAAAAACTATTATCGCCTAAATCCTTCGTTGAAGAATGCTTCTCCTGCGATGGATAATGTAAGAAGATCAAATATTGAAAATTTAGTTCAGGCAGGATTGGGTTATATTGATGACAACAGAGACGTTTTAAACCAAATTGTACAAAAACTCATTAAAAATAAAATATAAGCTTTAAAGATTATAATTGATTAATATAAGCTTACTGTATTATAATTAAAAAATAAAATTTTAGACTTTAAAAACACGTCAAGTTTTGTCGCTCCCCGCTCCTATCTTTACATTATAAACAAAGACACAAAAACAAATCTTAAAAACTTTTAAAGCCATTTGAATTCGACATTACACAATGCTGAACAGCTCAAAACATGTTCAAAATCAACTCAACATTTAAAAACACAAAGTATGGAAACACCAAATCACAATTCAGACATCTCTTTTAATCAGGATCTTTACACCGTCAGCTGGACTGATATCGAAAACACAGAAATCGACTACGAAAATTACCTTGATGATATTGAAAATTTCTTCAGAGAAGATTTTGAAAATGACATTCTGGAGGAAGAATTTGAAACGAATAAGAATGACATTTAATTCTTAAATACGTCAAGTTCTGTCGTTGTGACGTCTTAAATTTAATATACCAAAACAACACAACTCCTTATATAAATTTCACGAAAATATCTTTTGTATTCAGCATTGTCAAAATGCCGAACAGCTAGAGCTATGTTTAAAACAACAATTAAAAAACACAATAAAATGATTGAAAATTAAATAAGGGTGGAAATCCTTTGCCGGAAACCACCTTAAAAAACAAGGCTAAAACCTGAAGTAAATCTAATAAAAAGAGACTTCAAAATTTTAATCTTAAAAACAAAAAAATACAAAATGAAATCAAAAAACGATGCGTCTCAGACGTTATTTAGATTCGTGAGTTTAAGAAACCCACAACTTACAGAAATAAAAAGAAGAAATCTAGGTTTTATTCATAGACCTTCAGGAGCAAAAGGATTATTTGATGAAGCAGTTTCGGCAAGATTAGCCAAAACCTTGAAATTAAACGCCATGTCATCAAAAATAAGGTATTTTGATGCTGAAGCTATTAAATCAGAGAAAGAACTTGAAACAGGATCATTTAGCCAACTTTTAATTATTGGCAGAAAAATTTCAAAACAAGAAAAACTTGAAGACATAGATTGGAGTCTTACTAAAGAATATTATAAAAGCTTAATTGATGATCAACAAGAGCTAACTGTTGATGCAATAAAAATGTTTGAAAAACTATGGAATAATTTTATTTATCAGGTTATTTCACAAAAAGACTTTTATGTAAAAGAAGCAATCACTCATATCCTTAAAGCAATTCATCTGGGATTTGCACAGAATATTCATATTGATGACGATGTCATCAAAGCAAATAGCGGCAAAAAACCACTTGAAAATGCATTGAATGCGAAAGTTGTTCTTCCAACATATCTATTTGGTGAAGATCAAGCAAGCTCAGCGGTACTGACCAATAGATCGACTTCGACTGAAGCATCAGTGATTAATGAGAGTTCTCAGGAAAGAATAAAAACAGAGGCTAAAATTGATTTGGCCGCTACCAAAGCTATTCTTAGAAAAACAAAATTAGAAAAATTAAATTCTGAACTGGATAAAATTCGGCAGTCTTATCATGCTTCTTATTATAAAGCCTATAATTCGGCATTCATTGCTTACACAAGAAGATATCAAGGTCAACAGGAGCAGTATGATACCGTACAGGCTCAAATCGAACTCCTTGAAGAACAAAAAGGATCGGAAGAAGAATTAAGAAGACTTTATGAACGTTTAAGAGAATTAGAAGTTCCGGCATTTGAGTTTTCTTATGCGAGCGAGATCAACATCACTGATCTTCAGGCAAAGCTTACAGCCGAATCACTGGAACTATTCATGGAACTATTTTCTATTCAACAATTAGTTCCTGAAATCTTTGTTAAAGGCGCAGCAGATTTACAACCAGAGTTTGTCTCAGAAACAGAATTACGAGTAGGAGCACAGTTGCTTCAAATAGATGACAGATTCTTGAGATTCGACAATGTTTTCACTGAATTACAAAATCAAATGTCTGAAGAATCAAGGATTGCAATGGAAAACGCTAATCTTCCACAGACACAATACGCCAACATCGGAGGAGCTCTTGTTCCGATTGCAAATTCGCGTGCGAGAACTCATTTAGCATACAGTTTTATTTCCAACTGGTACATATCTGCTTTTGTTCCTAATAATGGTTTTGTCAATTTTTCTCTCGAAGTTGAAGACAACTCGTGGAGCGTTGCCAATGCAAAAATTACAATGGAACTCAATAGTGGGCATTATGAGGAAAGTATCGGTAATGTAGTCGTAAATAATGGCGTTGTAAGCTTTCCCGCATTGGCAGTCAATAGATTTACAACCATTTCTTCCGTAAAAATCGATATTTATTTTAACAATGGAAGAGAGGCCTATTTAGAACTTTCTAAAGTTCCGAATAATGAAATGTTTACCGGGATTCTTATATTAAAACCAGGAAGAGAAATTCCTGTTGAAGAACCGTATGTTAAAGAGCCAAAAGTGAGACAACATTTTGGCATTAAGAGATTAGGTATAGCAGATTATTTGAAAGTGGTACAAAGTGTCCACGCCTACGTACCTGGATTAGTTTCGAATATAGAAAACGTCATGGCCAGCGAATTACGCCACAAGTCTTCTGTTTCAAGAGAATATTCAGAGATTACAGATACAACATCCAAATCTGTTGAAACTGAAAAAGTTTCCGATACTTCTAAAACATCCAGAACTGACATGCAGACTGAGGTAGCAAAGGAATTAGACAAGCAGCAAAGTATTACCGCCTACACGCGTTTCAGTTATGGAAATGATAATGCGATGAAATTTGACATCGGTGCTGATTATGCCAACAATACGGCACAGCATGACAGTACACGCCAGGCGGTAATGAAATCTCAGGAGATTACTGAAAGAGCAATGGAAAGAGTTCTGACAAAAATCAATGAGGAAAGAATTCAGAAAATCATCAAAGAATATACGGAGACCAACGTTCACGAATTTGATAACAGAGGTAAATCTGTTGTAGGAAATGAGCCGCCACAGCATATTACGGGAGTATACAGATGGGTTGATATGAAATATAAAAACCAGATCTATAATTACGGTAAGCGTACCATGTTTGAATTTATGGTTCCAGAACCGGCTAAACTGCATCGTTTGGCTTTAACTGTGGCAAAAGGAAATATTCTGAAAGCTCCGGTAGACCCTAGAACAGCTCCGGAACCTTGGAACATGAGAGATATCAAGGCTGTAACAGATACGAAATTACAGTACTGGGCCGATATCTATGGAGTAACCTTGGATGAAACTTTAAAGAAAAGCCTCGAAATTAATCATGATGCTAACGGTTCACCAAATACAGATAATGGTTTCGGAACTGATATCAGTGCTATTCAAATTCCTGCAAATTACGTCGGAAGAACAGTCGTTTTTTCATGTTTTGCTAAAAGAAACAGACAAAAGAAGAGTGTTTGGGGAGGAGCTCAAAGTATGGCGGCAACAATACGATATTCTAATCTTGCAGGATGGGATAATTCTTATAGTGCTCGCGGTGATATCAACACCAATGATACAAAAGGAGGTCTTAACCTTCAGGGAAATGTCACAATGGGCGTTGGTGGAGAAAATATTAACCATTACAGAATCTAAGCGAAAATTACCTGTCAGCTAAGTGAAGAATATTTGGCGCAATGGAGAATGGAGCAGTATAAAAAGATCATTGCTGCATATGAAGAAGCGTATAAGAAATTCCTGGAAGAACAAGCAAGATTAGATGCTGAACAAAAAGCTAAAGAAGAGGAAGCAAAGGATAAAGTTGGAAAATTCTACAGATACATGGAGCATGATGTCTTAAAGCACAATTGTATTGCTTATCTGCTTCAGGATTATTTAAATGTATTAGGACAGGTAATGACCAACGGATCAGAGAAAGACACTTTGATGGAGAACTATCAGGTGTACTTAGGTGAGGATCTTGATAAATACACGGCTTTGGCGAAGTTCATGGAACAGGCATTTGAATGGGAAGTGATGGATTATACTTTCTATCCATATTACTGGGCAAACCGTAAGGAATGGCAGGATATGTATATTTCGGAAAGCGTCGACCCACTATTCAGAAGTTTCCTTCAGGCAGGGATGGCAAGAGTGGTGGTAACTGTTAAGCCGGGATTTGAAGATGCTGTACAGTTTTTCCTGACAACAGGTAAAATTTGGAATGGCGGCGAAGTTCCTGTCATCGGAGACCCAATGTATATGTCTATCGTAGACGAAATGAGACAGCCAACCGGAGAAGCTCAAGGTAAATTCTGGATTACCAGAATGCCTACGACATTGACTATTCTTCAGGATAAATCCACAGGATTACCAGTGGAGCAACCGCTACCAATCTTCCAGGAAGCAAATCCTGAAAATTGTGAAAACCCTCTTGAACTAGAAACTGAAACAAGTTTTGCCCACAGAGATGTACAGTTATCTCATGGTACGATTGAGGATAGTACATTAGACTAAAAATTAATTAACGGAATGGCGGTTTACTGCCGCCATTTCTATTTTTTAACAATTAAAAACAAACAAAATGAGTGCAATAAAAGCATTAGGAATCCCTAAAATTAAAGCGTTAGGGTTAGGGAATTCCAATACAGATGAAAAATCAATAAATAGTGGAAATGAGAAGTATTTTGTCGGAGCCAATTGGGCATCAAGAAATATAAAGTTTGGGCAGTTTGCAACACTGAATATATCATTGCATTCTTTTCAAAAGAATACCAAAATGACTGTTTTCCTTTATGAAAAAAATAAGGTAGAAGATCGGCTATTAGATTCGAAAACACTTCAGGTAAATAGTAATAGACTATCAGTAAAGTTTTTGATAAAAGAAGATTTCATGGATTTATTTTATGAATGGGGAGAAGATAAAGAACTTGAATTTTATTGCAAAATAAATTATTTAAATTCAAAAATCTATGCTGAGTATAAAAATCCACTAATTCTTAAGTTTGATTTAAAAACAATAGATGGATGTAAACCAGAGATTAATTTTCCCTATTCTAAAAATGATGTTAGTGAAGATAATTTTCCTTATACAAGCAATGTTTTTAAAACAATTTCAGAAATTTCAGATTTGATTAAATTTTATTCTCAATTGTATAAAGTTCCTGAAATTGCAGTTGCAGGAGCTATTGCTGACGAATATAATTCGAGAAAAGGGTGGAGGAAATCCGTAGATTGGTTTCAAGACGATGTTCTGATTAATTGGATGCCAAACTTTGCAATTGAGTTTGACGCATTTATAAACTCTAACAAAAAGTTATTAAATTCTACAAAACACGATTTGGGGATTGGTAATATCAAACTTGAAACAGCAAAAGAATTATATAATCAATATCCACAAACTTTTAAAAAGAAAAACTGGGATTATACTGATCTGGTTGACTATATTAGATCTAACGATGGAACTGTACACTTAGCTACTTTAGTAATAAAAAAAGCAAAAACTTTATTTGATAGTTACATAAAACAATTTAAGCAAGAAAAACAAGAGGCAATCTTGGTAACGTATTATAAGCAGGGTGATTCTTATTATAAAAAATTTATTGAAAAACTAAAGAAAAATCCAAATCATCAAATCGGTTCGGGAGAAGGATGCAGAGTTTGTATGCAAAGAGATAGAATAAAAAAGGCCTTAGATAAAAAAATATAAAATTAATTTTCTAACTTTAGTCAAATTAATTTATGGAAATAACAATATTCATTTTGTTGATACTTCTCTTTGGGAATATATTTTTTTTTATTAAAAAAAATCAAGTTAAGATTATCAAGTTTAACTTAGTTTTATTTGTAATATTTCTTATTATTTCTATAATAATAGTATTCTTCCAGGGGAAACAAAAAATTATGGATGCAGTAATTGGTAGTTTACTTTTCCCAATCTTTTTTTTAATACAAATTTTAACAAATTTTATTATTACAAAATATAATTTAACGAATAAGTATATATTTTATATTCTGTACTTTTTTCTTATTTCAACTTTTTTTTCATTTATATATGGTATTATTTTAACTGGGTTTTTGTAGCTAGTACTTTAAGAATAATAATAGAATGAAAAATTTAAGATGGTTTTGGTTAATAAATTATACAATAACAATTTATTCTTTTTTGTTATTTTATAGTGTTTGGAATTATGAAGGGAGTCTCTATAACGTTTTATCAATTAATGATAAATTTCCATTTATTTTGAGTATTTTAATTGAATGGTTGCAAATTCCTATAGTATTAGTCATATTAATATGGAAAAAGCAAGAGCGAAGTCTCATACATTGGCTATATTGGATAATATTATTAATTCTTTCCATTTCTAAAATAATTTTATACTTTTTTTCTACAGGAGCTGTAACATACAAAAGTTAATATTTATCATGAAAAAATACAAAACCCGTATTTTTTTAGGATTACTCTTTTTAATTATCATCTTTAATAGAGAGAGCATTTTTTGTGCTCTCTTTTCTTACAAAATTGATAAAAAAAGAGCATCGCATAAAATGCGTGCTGAAAATATTATTATGATTATTAACAAAAATAATAGATATCCAACTACATTTTTGAGCGAAATTATTAATACTTCTCAGAAATGTACGTCTGAGAAGTTAAATTTCACTTTTGCAAAATGTAATACTGATCCGAATTTGTTAATAAATTATGGAAAAACTAATTGTATTGGCTATGCTACTTTTGCAACATCTATATGTAATTATCTTTTGGAAAGACAAAATATGAAAAGGCAGTGGGTCGCAACACCTTACATTGCAGAGATTTATTTTTGCGATGTGAATATTCATCCTTTTTTTAATTCTTCTTTTTTCAAAGATCATGATATTGTTGTGATTGAAAATTTAATTACTCATCAAAAGTTTGCATTTGATCCTTCATTAAATGATTATTTTGGAATTTACAAAATAAGATTACGTTAGCCTTATTTACTTAATACAGCTTGCTTATGATTAAAATTAAAGATCCTATACCGGGAGACCCTAAACACACAAAAATTATTACCTATGATGTTCAACTTAATGAATTTGGAGGCATTAAAAAAAATACTTGCCGAGATTTAGTTTTTTTTGCATTTTTTTATTTTTTGTATCCTGTACAAAAGAAAGTACAAAAGATAAACAAATAAAAATTAGTAAACTCTTCAAAGAGCAAACGTATACCGATAACGCTACTGCTTATACTAATGACAGCTTATTCTGTATATACATTAATGATAATTTTTTTAAAGTTTGGAAAAATGGTATACCAATAAAAAACACTGACAATATCTTACCTTTAATCAAAAAGAATGATTCTATTAAGGTCTTAAAGGCATTTAAATTTCAATCAGAATTGATGAATTTAGATTTTACTAATTTTGTAGAATTTCAGAAGAAGTATAATAATACGAGTGATTGGACAACAAAAGATTATCAGATTAGAAAAAATGGCAAAGAATATTTTCTGGATATAAAAGGCTATGAAAAATATAAGCTGCCTATTAAAGAAAGTAATGATAGGAATTGGATTACTTTCAGAAGCATGGATATTAATAATGATAAAAGTCCTGAACTGTTTATTTTTCATGAATACTATAATTCAAAGACTGATCAGGAACATGGTGATTTTTATGTATATGAAGTAAAAAAGTAGGTATAAAAATTCTTAAAAACTTAGTAAATTAAAAAATCTGTCTCGTTTGAGCCCCCCGCTGCCGCACGATTACATCGTGTGGCTTTTTATTTTAAATTCTAACTACTCAGATTTTATTATTTTTTACCTTTATAAAAACATACAAGGATGAGCAGAAATTACAAATTCCACAATCCCAAAGGATTACACTTCATAAATTTTGCCGTCGTGGGTTGGCTTGATGTATCTATCCGAAATGGATACAAAGATATTCTTTTAGATAGTTTATTTTGTCAGAAGAATGAAGGCTTAGAAATACATGCATGATGCGTTATGTCAAGCCATGTACATTTAGTTTTTCGAAGTATCGATGGTCAGAAACCAGAACTTCTGATTGGTGATTTCAAACGATTTACAAGCAAGACAATTGTTAATACTATAAAAGAAAACCCTATAGAAAGCAGAAAAGAATTTCTCTTGAATTTCTTTCTTAAAGAAGGTGCAAAAACTTCCAACGTAAATCAATATCAATTTTGGAGACATGATAATAAACCTATTGAGTTGTGGAGCAATCATGTAATCAATCAAAAAATAAATTACGTGCACCAAAATCCAGTTGAAGCAGGTTTGGTTTTTCGTGCGGAAGATTATAGATACAGTAACGCAATTGATTATTCTGATGAAAAAGGAATGTTGGATGACATTGTGGTTTTTAGAATGTTTGACTTTTAAGATGACTGACCACACGAAAGGATTCGTGCGGCAGCGGGGACTTTAATTCATTGGATGTTGCAGATTTATGGATTAAAAAATTATTAGAGCATTTCCCCGACAGAATTGAATATATACACTATAAAAAAATATAAATATGATAACAGAAAAAGACTTAGAAATTCTATATTATATAACCCCCAAAAAATATAGAACTGTATTGGATGGACATGGCGATCCAATGACTATAGTAAATACAGAAAAAGAATTTTCTTTAGAAGAAATCCTACTGAATGTGCCATTAAAGGATTTATTATCTTCAATAATCAAAATTTTTAAAAACAAATATGCTAATCCGTTACCTATCTGGAATAGTATTGTAAACTATAATATTAAAACTGAAGAAGAAATTTCTAAAAGAAAGGATATAAAAAAGATAAATTTTAACTTTAAATTTGGTGTTAAAAACGACTTTGGAATAGACACTCAATATTTAGACAATCTTTTTATTGAATTTATGTCTTCATTTGCAAATATCAAATCAATTGTTAGAACAGCTTTACAGGGAAAAAACTTTAATGAAAATTCTTCAAATAATAATACAACTTTTACAATAGATAATAGTCCTATTTTAAAAATTGAAATCACAAATACTACTTTTCAACTGTTTATAAATAAAGATTCATTTATAGATTACGGACAGTAATAGTTATAATTAAGCAGTCAGAAATGGCTGCTTTTTTTATTCAATTGTATAACAAATTGTATATACTCACCAGAAAAAGTAAGCAGAGCATTAATTGATTTATTGGAAATCTTTAGCATTGGAGGACAAAAGCTAAAGAAATTTGCAGATGATCTTTGGAAAAAAATTGCTGAATGGTTTGTGAAGAATAAGAAATTGGTTGAAGGTTGGACAAATAAGATAAAAAAGTATTTATCGAAAGATGGAAAAACAGAAGAGTTCTTTACAAAAATTGATAAAAAAGTTTAATCTTGCAGGAGAAGAAATCTTATCTGCTAAGGAACTAAAAAATTTAAGACGTTTGTTACAAGAAACCTTTAATGTTGCGGTAAAGTTTGTAGATCTCCCCGCTGCCGCACTATTGTATCGTGTGGCTTTTTATTAAATTGTAACTACTCATATTGTATTATTTTTCACCTTTATAAAACATGTAATGATGAGTAGAAAATACAATTACTATTCTTTTCTATTTTTATAAATATAATTACAAAAAAACACCTGTCATTTTGACAAAAGAAAAAACACAAGAAATTTTTTATCAAAGATAAAGAGTACAGGAAGTGTACAGGAAGTGTACAGCGATAACATCATGACAAAATGACAAATTATGAAATTTTAGCTTTAAAATTTTCAAGAAAAAATAAAACACGACACCGTTTGTCGCATTTACCGCATATATTTGTTTTAGAAAACAATCCGAAATGAAAAAAGATTTTTACCTTACGAGATATGCCTTAATCATTAAGAAATTAGAGAGCGCTCCGGCTACGTATTCGCAGATGGAAGATTATCTCCTTAATTCTTTTGAGTTTCAGGATGCGGGAATTAAGAGCTACTCTATTCGTACTTTACAAAGGGATATTCGTGAGATTTCAGATCTTTTTAATCTTTCTATTCACAACAAAAAGAAAGGTGACAATCGGTATTATATTGAAAGTCGCCCAATGATGAAAGTAGATGAATACAACCAAAAATTATTAGAATCTTTTCAGGTAAGCAATGCATTAAACAATCATCCCGATTTTGCCAATTTTATCTTTTTTGAAAGCAGAAAACCTACGGGAGTTGAGCATTTTTATGATCTTTTCTTTGCCATCAGAAACAAAAGAATTGTCTTATTTGAACACTACAATTACAAAAATAAACTGATGACTTCCCGAAAAGTTCATCCTTTAGCATTGAAAGAATCTAAAGATCGATGGTATCTCATTGCGATTGACACCAAAGACAAAGCGTTGAAATCTTTCGGTTTAGACAGGATTAATTATCTGGATGTTTCGCCACAAAAATTTAGAGAAAAATATAAGTATAACTTTAGAGAACATTTTAAAAATGCTTTTGGAGTGATGAATTTAACTGAACAAAATCCTCAAAAAATTGTAATGAAATGCAGCCGACATCAGGGCGAATACATCAGAAGTTTTCCTTTGCATCTGTCTCAGAAAGAGACCAAAGAAACTCAGCACGATATTTATTTTGAATTTTTCCTCCACCCTACTTACGATTTTATGCAGGAAATTTTATCGTTCGGAAAGGAAGTAAGAGTTTTAGAACCTATAAACTTAGTTGAAGACATCAAAAAACATTTACAGGAATCATTAAACAGTTATTTGAAAGAATAGAATTTTGCATCTTTTTGATTATATTTACATAAATAATCATGTATTGAAGGCTTTATATCTATTTTTCATACTCATCTCAACATTTTGTTTTTCTCAGCAAACAGAAGAATTCAAGATGGTGAAAAATTATTATAACCAGCACAGAACAATGCTGAATACTGAGTTCAAAAAAAAGTTTGATACCGAAAAAAATCCTTTATATAAAGCTGCCGTTAAAAATGACTTCCTTTTTTTTATGAAAAAGATGGACAGCATTGAAAACGTTGCCCTGATTGCAGCCTTACTTAAAGTAAAAAATCTTGAAGATTTAAAGAAAATCAATTCTAAAACAGTTCTTTCTCCACAACAGGATTTTCCAAAATCAATTGAAAAAACAGCAGATTATCCCGGCGGAATAAATGCCTTGCGAAAAGAAGTAGCACAGCTTTTTTATGGAGGCGGTGTGTTTTCTGAAAAAGGAAACATAAAAACCAATGTCGCATTTATTGTTGAAAAAGACGGAACCATTAGCGATGTAAAAGCTGAAGGTGATAACTTTACGTTCAACCGACAGGCAGAAATTGCGGTATACTCTGTTTCTGAAAAGTTTTCTCCCGCTTACACTAACGGAAACCCTGTAAGATACCGTTTCAGACTGCCTTTGGTGCTGAATTTTGACTAACTAAAGACAATCATACAATTAGCTAAATTGGCTTTTACTCGATGGTAACTGTTATATTAATTATAGATTGTAGATTCTAAATTTCCCAGGAAATATTATATTGAAAAGCTTAGTTTTGCACTAAGCTTTTATTTTTATGTTTACAGACGAATATTTTATGAGAATGGCTTTTCAGGAGGCTGAGATTGCATTAGAAAAAGATGAGGTTCCTATCGGATGTGTGATTGTTGCCAATAATCGCGTGATTGCAAGAGCTCATAACCTTACTGAAACGTTAAACGATGTTACAGCACATGCCGAAATGCAGGCAATCACTTCAGCAGCCAATTATTTGGGCGGAAAATATTTGATCAACTGTACGCTGTATGTAACTTTAGAACCTTGCGTAATGTGCGCCGGAGCGCTTTCCTGGTCGCAAATTTCAAAAGTAGTTATTGGCGCAAGAGATGAGCAACGTGGTTTTATCAATAAAAGCCTAAGCCTTCATCCCAAAACAGAGATCGTTTCAGGAGTTATGGAAAACGAATGTTCTACAATTGTGAAAGAGTTTTTTAAGGCTAAAAGATAAGGTTGAGGTTGAGGTTGAGGCTAAGGTTTACAAGAATCTCATCAACCTTAGCCTCAACCTCACTTATAAATCTTTTCCAAGAAAATAAAGTCCTTTCAAGGTGTGAAGTCGATCTGCAATATGAATTTTCTCTGTTAAAGGTTTGTAAACATGGGAAACTCCACCGGTTGCTATGACAAAACAGTCGTCTTTGACCTCGTTATTAATTCGGTCTATAAAACCTTCAACCATTCCGAGGAAACCGTAAACCATTCCGCTTTGCATACAGGTAACGGTGTCTAAACCTAAAACAGATTTTGGCTTTACCAATTCAATTTCTGGAAGCTGAGCAGTCTGGCTGATTAGAGAATTCAAAGAAGTAATAATTCCGGGAGCGATAATTACGCCCAAAGTTTCGCCATCTTCAGCAACACAACTTGCGGTAAGTGCAGTCCCAAAATCTAAAACGATCTTCTTTCGTCCGGGGTACATATTGTGAGCCGCCACAAGATTAGCATAGATATCTGTTCCCATCTGTTTAGATTTGGCAACCACTTCTGAAGGAGTCGTTCTATCAACCATTACAGGAGCAATCCCGTGAATTTTTCTGATCGCAGAAGTTATTTCTCTCGTTAATTGTGGCACTACAGAACCTATAATTACTTTTTTGATGTCTTTAGGATCAATTTTATAGGTTTGATATAAGATCAACATTTGACCATGCAGTTCGTCTGCAGTGCGGTAAGGTTTCGTATTGATTATCCATGAAATATCACAGTTGTCGTCATCAAAAAGACCAAATCTGATATTGCTGTTTCCAACATTGATTACGATAGAATTCATTGACATATTTTTGAGCCGGAAACTCATCAGACTTTTTTAGCGAAAGATGAACAACCCTATTAATTTTTCAGAGGTAAAAATAGCACTTTTCTTTAAAAATATGCTTTCAAAATCAATGAAAATGGTCTATACTTGTAATGGCTTTATTTTAAACCAAACACTTATGCGAAATATTTTTGTATTCATTCTTATGATTCAGGCTTTAGCTGTATTGGCTCAGAAAAACATAAAAATGTACCCTGAAAGAACCGGTGACACTATTATTTACTACGCAGACAATCATGAGATCTATCCCGTCTCTCTGGTTTTTAAAGGTCAGCCTGAAGTAAATAATATGAAAAAGCCTGGAATTTTTAAAACAACACAGGTAATTCCGGCAAAAACTACAAAAATGAGAGTAACTTATTTTGTGGTGAATGATAAACAAAAAGGCTGGGGTGTAAAGAAGATGCCCGGTTATCTTTCTTATATCGGAGATATTACTATAAAAAACTATGACACCAATTATGCATACAACTTACCATTTGCAAAAGGAAAAGCAATCTGGATTCATCAGGGTTACAACGGAACATTTTCGCATCAAAACGAAAATTCTTTAGATTTTATAATGCCGGAAGGAACAGAAATTTTTGCAGCAAGAGAGGGTTTAATTATCGATGTCGTACAAAATAATAATCAGGGTTGCCCAACCAAAAATTGCGCTCCTTACGGAAATTACATTTCAATTTTGCATCCGGACGGTACAATTGCACAGTATTATCACCTACAACAAAATGGAGCGCAGGTGAAAATTGGTGATACTGTAACGAAAGGGCAACTCATCGCACTGAGCGGAAATACGGGTTGGAGCAGCGGTCCGCATTTACATTTCGTCACCTATTTACCAAGTGCAACAGGTGACAAAAACAGAATTACCGTAAAAACACTTTTCAAAACCGGATACGGGGATAAAGTGGAATATTTGGAAGAACGTAAATCGTATGCTAGAGCGTATTAGATGTTGTTTTTACGTAAACAGGGTTGTTTAGATCTAAATACATTTTACTTTTGGTTAAAACACTACTGTTTGTAATCAAATCTGTTTTACATTATTTTAAAACAACCTTGTTTGTTCTAAAATGCAATTGCATTTGGATTAAAACAATCCTGTTTGTAACCAAATAACTTTTACTTTGATTACAAACAATGGTAATTGTACTTAAATACATTTTTTATAAATCGTAATAATGTTGATAGGATTCTATCCTATCCTTTGATAGACCGTCCCTTCGGGACTTCTACGAGATGCTAACAAAAAAGCTTCAGATTACTCAGAAGCTTGTATTTGTTAAAAGAAATAATTTAGTAATTATCTTCTTCTCCTTTCATTTTTTCAGCGTTTTCAGCCATGATTACAGCATCAATCATTTCAGATATATCACCATTCATGTAGGCATCCAGATTGTACATTGATTTACCGATTCTGTGATCTGTAACTCTTCCCTGAGGATAATTGTAGGTTTTGATTTTTGCAGAACGGTCACCGGTAGAAACCATAGATTTACGCTGTGCAGCGATATCTCCCACTGACTTCTGAACTTCTATATCGTATAATTTGGTACGAAGCATTTCCATCGCTAACTCACGGTTTGCCAACTGAGAACGAGCTTGCTGACAAACAACAACCATTCCTGATGGTTTGTGCGTCAACTGCACCTTTGTTTCAACCTTGTTTACGTTTTGTCCACCCGCTCCACCAGAACGTGATGTCTGCATCTCTATATCTGCAGGATTCAATTCAAAATCTATTTCTTCCGCTTCCGGTAAAACGGCAACGGTAATAGCAGAAGTATGTACTCTACCCTGAGATTCTGTTTCAGGAACTCTTTGTACACGGTGTACGCCAGATTCAAATTTCATGATTCCATAAACACCGTCTCCTTCAATTTTCAGAATTAATTCTTTGTATCCTTTTGCAGCTTCACTAGAATCTGTGATTTCATGCTTCCAGCCTTTGGTCTTAAAATACATGCTATAAGCTCTGTAGACATCTTCTACGAAAATCGCAGCTTCATCACCACCGGTTCCGGCACGAAGTTCTACAATAACGTTTTTATCGTCTGCAGGATCTTTAGGAATCAAAAGAACTTTAAGCTCATCTTCCAAAGCAGGAATTTTTTCTAAAGCTTCATTCTTTTCAACTTTTGCCAATTCTACAAAATCTTTATCTGAACCATCTGCAATGATTTCGTCAGACTCTGCAATAGTATCTAAAGCTCCTTTATATTGATCGTAAACTCTTACAATTTTCCCCAAATCACTATATTCTTTGTTTAAAGAAGAATATCTTTTCTGGTCTGAAATGACATCAGGTTGAATAATAAGATCGGCAACCTCATTATATCTCTGCTTTATCGCTTCTAATTTTGGAATTAATGATTTAGACATATTAAAAATTTAGTTTGCAAAGATACGGAATTGACAACGAAGAACAAAAGCCCATTTTCATGAGCTTTGATTTTTAATTTTATAATCCTAATGGAGAGCTAGTTTTCGCTTTCAAATTAGTTTTTCCCCCTGTTATCCTTGATTTCCTGAATCTTATTCTCGAAATATTCTTTTTTATTTGGATGTTTCTTTGCCAATACCAGGAATGCATTAATCGCTTTGGTATACAATTTCTGCTCAATGTAAAGATTGGCTAATGTCTCGGTCATCAAATGAGAAATATCGTCGGTTTTTTCTTTCACAACGAAATTCACCTCATCTTTTAACTGACTGATTTTAGGATTTTTTTCTATAAAAGATTCGATTACTTTATTCTTGATCTCAACTTTTGCCTTTTCAACTTCTTCGGTTCTTTCGATCTTTAGCCAGCTTTGCCAGGTATTGATAAAACCAGGAACATTACTGTCTAAAAGAGTTTGATTTTCCTGTTTTAAAGGCATTTCTTGCGCCTCTTCTTTTGGCTGATTTTCTTTCTCTTCTTTTTTTATGGGTAAACTTGAAATGGTTGTTCCAAAGAATGAAAAATTCATCACAGGGGCTTCTACTTTTTCAGTAGAATTCGTAATTTCAGGTTCTTTATTTTCAACTTCGTCAATTGTTTCCTCCTGAATATTTTCTGCAACAGTTTCCTGATTTTGTTCTTCTGAAATCGGTTCTTCAGAGACTTCTTTTACTTCTTCAGGTTTTTCATCCTGTTCAGAGCTAAGTTCTATTTTCTTGCTGAATGAATCTGGAACGTGAGATTCGATACTCATTGGTTTCCAGCCAGAATTCTCTTCTTTTACTTCTTCCAAAACAGGAGTTTCATTTTTCTCCTTTGAACCTTCTTCCTGAATTTCCTGATCGGTTTCTATTTTTTCCTCAGCTTGCGCTTCATTTTCATTTGAAACAACAAAATCCTGAGTTTCAGCAAAACTGATTTCTCCTCCAATTTCTTCTTCCGGCTCGTTGGCTTTAGTTTCAGCCTCTTTTTTATGAGCTTTCATCCTTTTTTCAACTTCTTCAATCAGACGACGCATTTCGTCTTCATGTTTATTGATGCTGGACTTTTGCGTTTTTGCCGGATTTATTTGTTCAGAAACATTGGCTTCTATTTTAACTTCCGGTAAGAAAGAATCGGTTCCGTGAAAGCTTAATGTAGATTCATCATTTACTTTTTCAGCAACATCTTTAGTCTTAATCTTATCTTCATTGATGATTACTTCAGGATGTAAATTTTCTGCACCAGATTCTTCTGTCGGAACTTCTGTTTCAGGTTTAAAAGACTCTATTTCAAGAAAGCTAACCTCAGATTCATCATTAATTTTTTCTTCAGCTTTTTCAGAATCGATTTTATCTTCGTGAATGATTACTTCTGATTTTTCGACTTCAGTAACAGTTTCTTTTTCATAATTTTCAGTAGGATTTTTATCTCCAACTTCTTCTTTTACAATAGCTGTATCAGGCTCAAAAGTTGCGACTTCAAGAAAACTAACCCCAGATTCATCATTAATTTTTTCAGAACTTTTTTCAGAATCAAGCTTTTCTTCATGAATGATTACCTCTGATTTTTTGACTTCTGCAACAACTTCTTTTTCAGTATTTTCAGCAGCAATTTCATCTCTAACAGATTCATCTTTCACAACATCTGCCTGAGGCGTAAATGACTCAGTTTTCAGAAGATTAGTTTCAGATTTGTCATTGATGCTTTCCGGAGTTTTTTCAGAATTAGTTGTATATTCATTACTACTCTCATTAGAAGCTTCTAAAGAAGGCTTTTCGTCTGATATTTTTTCTTCTTCAGCAACACGTTTAATTGGGAAAGAAGATTTTTGAGTAACAATCACTCCAGATTCCAAAGTAGATTCCAGATCGATGGTTTCGGAATCTTTTTCTTCCAGATAATTTTCTTCACCTTCAAATAAAATCCTGTTACGTTCACCGTTAACGACTACATGTTTAATTTCAGCTTTTGGAGTAATCAAATTCTCAGAAATTGCTTTGTAATCGTGTTTCGGGAAAGTTCTTTTTTCTTTTACCCACCAAAAAGGCTCTTTGGTATTCTGAGCTTTATTTTTTTCAGCGCCATCCTCAATAACTTGAGGCTTTTTTTCTACCGTTTCAGTTTTTGTCTGCTGAATTTTTCCGTTAATCAGATGATAAAGAATTTTTTTATCGGTGGTATAAGCTGCAGTTGTCGACAGCTCTTTCTGGTAATTTTCTTTATCAAAAAGGTGAATGCCATACAAATGCAAAGCCCGGATGTTTTGAATATAAGGGAAAGAATTAATTTCTTCTTTCAAAAGATGCAGATCTTCTGACTGTATATTTTTCGGATTTTTTAATAATTCTAAAACTCTAGCATTCATCATATTACCAGTTCGCTACAATGTCGTTAAATATTTTATTGATAATTCTATCCGTAACAAGCTTTACCTGAGAGGCTTCGATATCACTTTGGGAAAGATTGCTGTTGAATACTGCTTCATCAGAAAAAGTTTTCTCAAAACTCACATCAGGATGCAGTTTGTTTTCGTAACGAACCTTCACTGTGATCGTCAACTTATTCTGAGATTCCTGAATCGTTCCACCAGCGGTTGTCTGCTGCGTTGTAGAACTGATCGTAGTTGGAGAAATTGAATAATCTGTAATTTCACCTTCAATCAAAATATCAGGATTCTGTTTCGTTCCTTTCAAAGTGGTACGCTGCAAAAATCTGTTTTGTATATCCGTAGAAAACTGCTGCGATAAAGTAGGGTTTACTAACGCCGCATTATTTGGAAACTCGTTGATCTGCACAGTTTTTTCGTCTGTAAGAGACGAACCCGTAAAGGAATAACATGAGTTTAAAAATCCTACAGATATGATTAAAAGGAAAAGATTTTTCAGCTGATTCATTTTAAATAATTTTAATCTTAATATTTTTCTGTGATACCGATTTCGGTAATTTCGTCGTATTCAATTTGTTGAATAGCATCTTCATAAGCAAAGTAGTTTGCGGTGTGCATAAATGGTAATGTAAGCAAAAGCCCGATTCCACATGCAATAACACCAATTTGAGATAAAATACCGATCACAAAAGAGAACAAGAAAATGTTTAAAAGATTTCCTTTAGACATTACTTTAGAAATATTCCAAGCGGTTTTGATATCTGTGACTCCTTTAAAAGTAATTAAAGCCGGAATGTAAAAACCTTTTAAAGCAAAATAGAAAAATGCTGCAAACATTAGAAACACATATGGTAACATTAAAATAGATCCCATTGCACTTGGCTCTTCATTACCATAAGATGCTGCACCTCCTATTACGGCAATAAATATCATCGGAATGTAAAGAACAATCACTCCGCCAATGATAATTAATTGGAGAATAAAATAAGACATAAAATCTTTGAAATCAAAAATTTCTCCTGGACTTGCTGGTTGGTTTTTAGATAACTTGCGAAGATATTTATAATAATTACCTACTGCCAAAAGTCCACAAAGGGGGATAATAGTCATTAGGGAAGTGACCAAAAATCCTACGAAAACTCCTCCAAAGTCTTTCTTTAAAAGCTCAAAGCCTTTGTTGATGTATTCGCCAAATTTAAAATTGATCGGTTTAGGTGTTAAATTTACATTCATGATTTAAGTGTTGTTTATTCTTCTAAGTTATATTGTTTTATTTTCCTGTATAAAGTTCTCTGCGAAATCCCCAATTCATCTGCCGCTCTGTTTCTTCTTCCGTTGTGCTTTTCTAAAGCTTTCACAATTAAATCTTTCTCATTATTCTGAAGAGACAACGATTCCGGTCTGTTTTCTTCTACCTCAATATCTTCAAAATCTTCATAAGAATCGTCAGAATTTGAGATAATTGTAGGGTTCTGAACATTCTGATTACTGCTATTATTGTTTTCAAAATACAGCAACGAGTTGGCATTTGCAGACTGCTGAGGTTCAGGAGTATAAATCCTGCTTATCAAATTTTTCTCCTGATTGCTGAGATCTGCAGTTCCCCTATTTTTAATGAGTTCCGAAGTTAAGGATTTTAAATCATTAATATCATTTCGCATATCGAAGAGAATTTTGTACATAATTTCTCTTTCGTTACCAAAATCGGTCTGCTTTTGTCCGCTCGGCTGATTGACAACCATTGGCAAATGAGCATCCATCGGAATATATTCTGTAAGTTTTGCAACGGAAACATTTCGCTCACGCTCTACAACTGTCATTTGCTCAACCAAATTCCTCAGCTGACGCACGTTTCCAGGGAAAGTATAGTTTTCGATGTAATGAATGGCACTTGGTTCCAGCTCCACTTCAGGCATTCTGTATTTTTCGGCAAAATCGATCGCAAATTTTCTAAAAAGAAGGTGAATATCGCCTTTCCTTTCTCTTAAAGCAGGCATATCAATTTGCACCGTATTCAAACGATAAAACAAATCTTCACGGAATCTTCCATCATGAATTGCTTTCATCATATTGACATTGGTTGCGGCAACGATTCTTACATTGGTTTTCTGAACCTGCGAAGAACCTACTTTCATAAATTCACCACTTTCCAGAACTCTCAACAAACGAACCTGTGTTTGTAAAGGCAATTCACCTACCTCATCCAGAAAAATAGTTCCGCCATCGGCAACCTCAAAATAACCTTTTCTGGTGGCAGTTGCTCCTGTAAAAGCTCCTTTTTCGTGCCCAAAAAGTTCGGAATCAATCGTTCCTTCAGGGATTGCGCCACAGTTGACAACAATGTATGGTTGATGTTTTCTTTTAGATTCCGAATGAATGATTTTTGGGATAAATTCTTTTCCTACACCACTTTCCCCGACTACCAAAACGGAAATATCGGTGGGTGCTACTTGAATAGATTTTTCTAAAGCTCGGTTTAAAGCCGGAAAATTCCCGATGATACCGAAGCGGTTTTTTATATTTTGAAGTTCGTTCATTTTTTTAGATTTTAAAATTATTTTTTACAGCTCTTCAATCTGAGCTCTGTAAACTTTGTTGTAATGATGAGTATAGCTGTCTTTCATAGTTTTACCCTCGTCGTAGCTTTTTAAGGCTAACTTTTTTAAATCTAAATAATCTTTATTTCTAACTTTTGAAACTTTACTTCTGTAATATATATTTTCAGCAAAATCATTCTGCTTACTTTGCTTTTCAAAATTTTCTAACGCTTTATCATACTTTCCAAGCTCAAAATAGGTAACTCCTAATTGGTAGTAATCGTAAAAACCAATATTATGGTCTTTTTTAGCCAATTGGTTTTCGATAATTGAAATTGCTTTTTCTTTTTGCCCTAAAGCTGAATAACAAATTGCTTTTGCAATATGAAGTTCGTAATCTCCATTGGCTGAATATCCTAAATAACCCGTCGGATAAATTTTTTCTAAAGCTTCAATATCCTGAATCGCTCCCTTGTAATCTCTAAGAAACTGATATTTACACCAACCTCTGTAGCCTAAATTCATTTTAGGATCAAGACCAACTGCTTTATCAATTAATACTTTCCAAGTAACAAAATCCCCATTTTTAAGATATGGAACAGACTTTTCTTTATATAAATTAGAAAAAGTTGGGCATAGTTTAATAGCATAGTCAAAAGCTTCTTGAGACTTAGCGGTCCCCTGAAGTTCTGATGCAATATTGTAAATTTCACAGGCTTTTTTGCAATTGTCATCCTGCATAGTATTGCAATTGACTTGCGCCTGTAAATTCGAATAAATAACCAGTACTAAAAGGCTAAGGTAGTATTTCTGAAACTTTTCCATCCTCTATTTTATAGGTTAAATATTGATAATAGTCTACTTTTCTTCCTTGAATTTCTTTAGGAATCCAGCCGTTCAAGTTTTTAGTGAAAGAAAGTAATTGTTCTAACAATTTTTTTTCAAAATATTTTTCTTTGTATTGTTCATCCATTTGTTGAACTCTGAAAAGCCCAGATTTTCCTTCGCAATTTACTATAAAACGAAAAGTGATATATCCATTTATATCTCTTGACGATTGGATATTTTCTTTTTCTAATGTTCTAATTATTTCTAATTTTTCACCTTTATACTCAATTCCCGATGAATCTCCATTATAATATTGATAAGCATATGAACCATCAGGTAAACATCTTTTAAAGTTTGGGTCATCAATTTTTTCATCAAATTCCACATTTCCGACATGAGCAGGATATTTTGAAACAACCTTTCTTTCTGTCTGACAATTTGTAAACAGAGGAATTAATAATATAAGTAGTAATATATTTTTCATTGATGTTTAATTAAAATTTAAGATTAATTTTCTTTTAAAATTTTAATCAAATCTTCTTTACTTGGCAAAATGGTAAGATATTTACTCGCAAAAACATGCTCGTTATCTTCCGGTAACGTATATTTTACTAATGCTTCGCTTTTATCCTGACAGAGAATAATTCCAATAGTTTTATTTTCGTCGTTCAATTTAACTTCTCGATCATAAAAGTTAACATACATCTGCATTTGCCCAAGATCTTGATGTTTTAATTCACCTATTTTTAAATCAATTAAAACAAAACATTTTAAAATCCTGTTGTAAAAAACCAAATCGATCTTAAAATGTTTTTCATCAAAAGTTATTCTTTTTTGTCTTGCTACAAAAGTAAAACCAGTTCCTAGTTCTAATAAAAAATGTTCTAATTTATCTATTAATTCGGTTTCCAATTCGTTTTCAGAATAATTTGGCTTTTCAGATAATCCAAGAAATTCCAAAACATAGGGATCTTTTATAAGATCTTTTGGTTTTTCTACAATTTGTCCCTTTTCAGAAAGTTGAATAATTTCTTCTTTATTTTTACTTAAAGATAATCTTGCATATAACGCTGAGTCATATTGTCTTTGTAATTCTCTTAAGCTCCAATTATTTTTAAAGCTTTCGATTTCGTAAAATTTTCTTTCGTTGGCATCTTTAATACGCATTAGTTTCAAATAATGCGACCATGAAAGATTGAAATTAGTGGCAGGAGACTGCTGAATTGCAAAAAGGACAGACGGTGTTTGTCCTTTTGAGTAGATTAAGAAAAACTGTCTAATCTGTTTTAAATTAGAATAAGAAAAACCTTTTCCAAATTTTTCTGTTAGATGGGCAGACAAATCCTTAAGCAAAGCTTTACCATATTCTGCGCGATTTTCACCGTTTTGCTCGTCTTCTACAATCATTCTGCCAATCTCAAAATAGGTAATTACCATTGTCTGATTAACAGCCACAATCGTTTTCTTTCTTGCATTATCAAGTAATGCAGAAATATTCTGAAAAAGATCATTTGGTTGCAGATTGCTCATTCTTTACTTTAATAAAGTTAAAAATCTAAAGATTACAAACTTTAAACTATTTCACTGTTTCCCCTAAAAGCGTGCCTTGCGTATTGTTGAATACAAAAACATTCACAATGTCACCCATCTTTTGACCTTCCTGCATATCAAAAACACAAACGGCATTTTGGGAATTCCTTCCTTTCCATTGGTTTTTGTTCTTTTTAGAAATTCCTTCAATTAAAACCTCGTGAACTCTACCAACATAACCTTCCATTCTTTTTCTTGAAAGCTCGCCCTGCAAAGCAATTACTTCTGCGAGACGTCTTTGCTTCACATCTGCCGGGATATCATCTTCCATTTTCTTGTGAGCGGGAGTTCCCGGTCTTTCGGAGTAAGAGAACATATAGCCATAATCGTATTCTACTTCACGCATCAAGCTCATCGTTAATTGATGATCCTCTTCAGTTTCAGAACAAAAACCGATAATCATATCTTGTGAAAATGAAATATCCGGAACGATTTCTTTTCCTTTTTTAATTAAATCTAAATATTCCTGACGCGTATGTTGACGGTTCATCAATTGCAAAATCCTGTCACTTCCACTTTGTACCGGTAAATGAACGTATTTGCAGATATTATCGTGCTTGGCAATCATTTTAAAAACCTCTTCCGTCATTTCGTGAGGATTGGAAGTT
>Ga0308169_10001013_pt1 | contig 35638 bp, 36 predicted proteins | sample PhyBR1_2_FD_202139 | JGI IMG/M metagenome (GOLD analysis project Ga0308169, IMG submission 202139) | Phyllosphere microbial communities from UC Gill Tract Community Farm, Albany, California, United States - DLSLSB.R1 | ecosystem: Host-associated > Plants > Phyllosphere > Unclassified | place...
CAATCATGGATTGATTATCGTCGATAATGTCCTTGCCTAGGAAATACTTACCCGTTCTATTTTCGAGCGCAACTGAGAAATCAACGCTCCAACGCTGTTGTGAAATGATGGTCATACCAGGCGATCCGTTTTCATGCGCTATATCTGGTGCGATGTCTTGCGTGCGCATCAGGATGCGAAGATAGCTGGCCAGGGAATCGCCGATATGAACTTTGTGTTGGGATGTGCGCCCCATAAAGACTTATCTGAGACGATCTCGTCTTTCAAATTCCACGGCAGGATAACAACATAATCGGGATCCGTATCATCGAAGGCGCTAGGCGATCGGATCGGAATGCGTACCCCAGGGATCATCCGGCCTTGCTTCGATACGGACCTATCAACGGTAAAGTCGATAATGTCGGGTCCGATGCCACAATAGTTGAGCAACGTCGTGCCCTTGGCTGGCGCGCCATAGGCCGCGATGCTCTTTCCCTTTCCTTTTAGCCCCCTCAGCATTTGACGGAATTCATCGCGCAGTGCGCGCACGCGTGTCGCCCATTGCGCGTAGGTCTCGTCGCGGTCGATTCCGTAGGCGAGTTCCTCGTCGAGTAGAGCTTGCACCGCAGGCGTGGTGCGATGCGCGGCATCTGTTCGGCAAACAAGATATCGCAGCGATCCCCCATGGGTCGTCAGTTCCTCGACATCGAATACGCGCAAGCCTGCCGTGACGAAGACACGCATCGCGGCGAATAACGAGTAATAGGAAAAGTGCTCGTGGTAGATCGTATCAAATTGCAGACGCTCCATCAGCCTGAGGAGATGCTGCACCTCAACCGTTGCTACCGCGTCGGGATTTAGAAGCTCGTATATACCTGACGCAAAATCATTGACGTCAGGGACATGTGCAAAAACATTGTTGGCGGTAATAAGATCGGCCTTGCCGCTGCGCTCGACCATTTCAAGAGCATATTCACGCCCAAAGAAGGCCACGTGCGTTTCGATGCCTTTTGCGATCGCAACGTCAGCAACCGAGCGGCACGGCTCTACGCCGACAGCGGCAAGCCCGCGTGCCATCGAATACTGCAATAGATAGCCGTCGTTGCTCGCGATTTCGATATGCCGCGCGCCGGGCTCAAGACCAAACCGGTCAGCCATCTTATCGACATAGAGTCTCGCATGTTCCAGCCACTCCTGCGAGGTGGAGGAGAAATACGCGTAATCATCGCGGAACAGATCAGCAGCATCTTTGTGATCGATCGTTTGCGCAAGCCGACATTCGCTACATACGACCACCTTGAGACCGACGATGGCGTCGACCGGCGGGGCGCCAACCGGGTCAACATAATCATTGGCTACGGGCATATCACCCAGATCAGCCAGCACAAGTTCAATTGATCCTCCGCAATGGCGACATCCACGTCCCTGCATAGCCGCGCCCCGTATATCAACTGGCTGAAGATCACCGTGACCTATCGCCCCCGCAATACAGATATCAGCACTGTAATCGGTAGATAGTATCTTGACGAGGTAACCCGCTGTTCGACAGATATACTACCCGAAATACCCACGGACATCTTAGGCAGGATATGTAATCATAGGGCATTCCTGTTGTTTAGCTGGTCGCGACGCCGCCAATTGCAGCCGCACGAGGGGGTGGGGAAACCCAGCCGGAAACCATAATTCGACGTGGGCCAAGGAAGGGGTACATATGCTTATAGAGCATTACAGTGTTCAAGTCCCTGCCGAAGCCGGCGTTTCGATAGCGTGCCTGAGTGAAAACGAGCAAACTTTTGTGATGGTAAGCAATGCCGTCATCGAGAAAGGCTTGGGATCGCGTCCGACGACTGCAGTGCAAAGGCGCACGTACGTTGTCGAGAATGCTGTTGCGTTCATCATGATCGCAAACAGCAAGCGGGTACGCTTTAGGCCGTCTACAAATCTAATATGGATCTTGTTGCGCGACATTCCTGCAGGACCCTGAAGAACCAGCGGTGTGGTGACGCCCCCAGCGAGGGAGGCCGTCCTCGTAAACGGGAGGCAAGACGTTTACATCCCGCCTCCCGCAGCCGCACTTATTTTGCCTTTATCAACCGTACGATACGACGATCCGGCCCGGTAATCACCCCGGCGCTGTTCGTTGCTGGAAACAGGTTCATCGTATAGGCGTCATTGGGATACGCGATATCCTGGTGCGCCGTCAGACGCAGCCAGGCCGCCTTGGCCGCTTTCAGAAAATTGTCGACGATCGGTTGCCATTCATCACGATCTGGTGCGCCGAATTCCCCCATATGACCACGATCTGCAAAGCCGTGATTAGAAAGCCATTCAACAAAGGGTGCAATCCGTTGGGCACCTAAATTGGCATTGGCAGGCGCTTTCTCACTTCCCCCGCCATAGACCCCGGCCGAACTCGCATCGAAATATTGATGAGCAGACCATATGATCTTTTTCGAAGGGTCGTTTAGCGTGTGCAGCGTGGGATTGCGGGATGGCCAGAATTCGGCACTTGCCCAACCATACCCGTCGATGACGATGGTAATGGACGTATTGATCTTCCGGATCGCGTCAATTGCCGCCTGACAGGCCGTTCGCCATCCGCCTTCGCCTATGGCAAGATCATGCGGTTCGTTCATCAGCTCGATGCCAACGACAGCGGGATGACTTCCGAACGTCTTTACAATTTTAGCACAGTAATCGGCAAACGCCGCGATTGGCACCTGCGCCGATCCCAATTGCGCCTTGGACTTTTTATTCCAGGTGCCATCATAGCCAACATACCGCTCGCCATAGTTATGGCACAGATCAAGTATGACCCTAAGGTTGTTTTTCTGCGCGGTATCCAGGTAATATTTTACGAGTGCTACCGTGTTACGAAGAGGATTGTTGGCATCAGCGTAGTGATCCAGCAGCTGCTCACCCAGTTCTCCATTGATCCGCGGCTGCATGCGCTCCCATGACGCTTCGAGCCGGACATGATCCATACCCACGCTGCCATAATACGCAAAATGACTGACCGGCGTAACAAAGACTTCCCCGTTGAGATGGCCTGGCAGGGTATCGGGCGCCCCTTCCATGGTGGATAATGAAACGCCGCGCGCAAACACCGATACGGCGCCTAACGCCGTGCCAGTCTCGTTCGGCGTGGCTGCCGGCGGAACCACCGCGGGTTCTGGCGCTGTGGTCGGGGTCGGGGTCGGGGCTGGCGTAGGTAATGGCGCTGGCGTTGGTACCACTATGATTCCCGTGTCGGCAGTACCAGCACCGGCGGACTCGCCGCCACAGCCCGCAAGGGCCGCACCGCCCAATGTGAGCCAGGCAATGACATGACGACGATCAATAATCATGGGTGGCGCATCGCTCTCGTCTTCTGGAGCAATCGAGGCATGGGGATCGAGATCAAATGGTCGCATCGTGTAGGCTTTCGTCGATCTGCAAGCATTTCGTGGCCAAGCGTCGGGGCAAGCTGCGTCTATCTCGGTAGCTGGTCCGCCACCTAGCGCTGTGAAATACTATGAGTTTAATTTACGATCAGCGCGAACTTCTCAATGAAGATGAGCGTCAGGCTTTCGGATTTTCAGGGCGCTATTCTCGTATTATTTACGAGTAATGGTTCCAGAATGGGAATCTATAATTTATAACAAATCATTAATTTCAGCCAAGATAAGATTGGCGCAAATCTAGAATCATGTCGTCGACTTCCGTTATTCTGCGCATAGGCCCTATGCCTTAACGTCGACCCTGAAATGCGTTAAGCGCCCGTCGGCTGCAAGTAGCCCAATGGGGGTAGGCGGCCTACCCCCAAAGCGGTAGACCTTCATTCTGGTTTGAAATCTTAGCGATGAAAACTGGATGGTCCGGTGGCTGACCCAAAGGACCTCGCTGGCGCTAGATCAGATAACTTTTCCCCAGTAATCAATACCTTGCTCGGCCGCCAATGCTGGCCATTGTGCGATAACCTTGGTCGCAATGTACTTGGCAATATGCCCCGACATCGACAAATGTTCAGTGCTGGAAATGCTATCGATCCAAAGTGATTTTACGCCGAGCAGCCTTCCTAGGAGGACGAATGGAAGCATAGGGGCAGATCCCGTCGTGATTATCGCCGACGGCTTCTCGTCGCGTATAATTCGAAACGCGCGAGCGACTATAGGGAGGAACGCGGCCACGCTAAATCGCGAGGCATCGGGGACCGCATGGAACCGGCTTTCGGGTACGACACTCGCATAATTCTCAAACGTTGAGATATATACGACGTCAAATCCCGCGAATGCCGGCCGCAACCGCAAGAGCTCGATCCAATGCCCCCCCCCCGATGCACCAGCTAGGATGACCGCGCGCCGGCTCGGCGTCATCAAAAGTACCGCTCGGCTACCCTGACGGTATCGCCGGGGTGAAGGGGCGTGGCGGCGGTTAGAACCGTAGACACTTCAACGCCTGCGTCGTCGCGAATGATGAAGATGTTGCGTTTGTTCGCTCGGTAGGTAAATCCCTGTGCCGTCGCGACTGCCTTTACGACTGTCAACCCGTTGGTAAATGGATACTGGCCAGGCTTGGCGACTTCTCCCAGAATATAATATGGCCGGTACTCCGTCACTTCGGCTCCCACCCGCGGATCGCGGACAAACCCTCCACCTGCCAGCTTGCCGCTAATCGATTGTTCCAGCTGAGAGGGCGACAAGCCGACGACTTTTACCGCGCCGATCAGCGGCAAGGCGATCGATCCGTCCGCTGAGACAACAAAGTCCCCACCAAGCTCCTTGAATCCGAAGGTCGTAATCCGGATCTTATCGCCGGCGCCCAATAAATAGGCCGACTGCATCGCAACAGCGTTACCTGGCGGTAAGGCTTTGGCGACGCATCCGGACACCATCATCGCGGCCAGGCTCGCTAGCGCAATATTTCTGTTCATCAAGACCCCTCCCCTTGGTAGCGTTCATGATAGCCCTGCCCCGCAACAGTGACGCTGCTATTTAGTATGGTATCTCTATTCGTAGTTGTGTGGTGGCTTGCCCTGCCATCCCGGGCACTTGCGCAATGCCTGTAGCGCAGTGCTCCGCGGTAAATAGTCTCGATCTCGTGGAGAACGGCGGGCCACGCGAAGGAGGCGAGCAAACCCGGTAATGATGCGGCACGATCCTTTTGCACGGCAAAAGCCTCGAACTGAGCCAGGAATGGCACCGGGTCGGGGCGTGTTTCGAAGTCGATTAGCATGCCAATTCTCAGCCGTTCGCGTGTTCGCTGGAACGCCGGTATGTTTGAGAGAACCGGGAACAATCCAGCGGCGGCAGCTTCGACTGCAGCAATCCCAAAACCTTCGTACCGCGACGCGCACGCAAAAACGCTGCAGCGCGCGATCAATTGGCACAGTTGCCTGTCGGTCGGTGTCGCATGGAATTCGACCGCGTCCTCAATACCCAGCCGCGACGTCAGGGTCTGGAGAGTGGCGATCTTGGTTCCCATCTCCTTGCCCGCGACAATGAGGCGCCACGCTGGCGCTGTCTGGTGAACCGCCGCAAACCAGATCAACAGCCGGTCTACGTTCTTGCTTGGTGCCAACCGCCCGAAATAGATCATCGTCGTTGCAGCTAAGTCACCAAGGCCCTCGAATTTCTCGGTGTCGACCGCGTTTTCAACCAGAATGACCTTTTCTTTCGCAATGGGGGAGAAGGTCGCGGCATCCTGAACGCTGGATGCAAGGACGGCCTCATACCGTCTGAGACTGAGGCGCGTGATTGTCGCAAACCAGTAGCGCTTGAGCCATCCGCCGCGCGATGTGTGAAAGATGCCGCCATGGGTCGAGACGACCATCGCCCGGCGATGCCACCGCTGGGTCGCGGCCAACAGGTCAACCGAAGACTCGATGCCGTGGACGTGAACGATGTCTGCATCGTCAACATGGCGAATGATGCCAGGCGCAAAGGGATATTTCTTGAGGCCGCGATACGACACTCGAACAATTTCTACGCCGGAACAATGCTCCCTAGAAGGAAGCCTTGCTGGCTCGCCGTCAAAGATCCGATCAAGCGTGACAACGCGGACACGGTGCCCAGCCCGCGCCTGTCCGATCGCAAGCAGCGATACGAAATTTTCGATCCCGCCAATTCCAGGAAGATATTGCCGTACCACATGGACGATGGACATCGGCGAAATGGTGCTGATACTCGTCATCAGTACGCACTGCGATCGCGCACCATTTTGGGCACGGTTTGCAAGATGATTGCGATGTCGAACAACGGCGTCCACCGCCTGATATATTCCACATCGGCATCAAGGCGTCGCGCCATGTAAGAGAGATCATGAATTTCGCCACGCAGTCCACGCACCTGTGCCAGCCCGGTAAGGCCGGGCTTGACCAGGAAGCGGTTATTATATCCATCAAGCAACGCGCTGTAGTGGCGATCATGGGCAAGGGCGTGTGGCCTTGGACCAACCAGCGACATGTCTCCCAAGAGAATATTGAACAATTGAGGAATTTCGTCGAGACTGGTGCCTCGCAGGAAACGCCCAACCGGCGTGACACGTAAATCGCCGCGGCACGCGTGCGCAATCGTGTCACCATCCTCGATGACCGTCATAGTTCGAAACTTAATGATCCGGAACGGTTGGCCACGATATCCGGTTCGGGTTTGCCGAAAAAAAATCGGCCCATGCGTGGTCGATTTGATGAGTATGGCGATCATGACCAAGACAGGTGCGCTGACGAGCAGCGCCAGCAGTGAAACGACGATATCGATTATGCGCTTCGACGACGAGTCCGGTTGATTGGTATCGTTATCCGACATTTGCGGCACGTCTTCACCGACGACCTCCACGTTATCATTATTGAGGGCTGCATCGTCACTGGCGTCAACCGACAAAAGCATAGTATAATCCTTTGCATATCATCGGTAATACATACTCTACTTGGGCATAATTCATTAAGTTCATAAGTATAGTATAATTATTTTATGATATGACTACTTGGTAGTCTTCGGAGTGCCAGTGCTACATATCAGTTGCGATAATGATCCCGAACACGGTCGTGCCCATCGCCGAAAGGCGCTGGGTTATACGATCAACCTTTGCAATTTCGGTTTTGTTACGACGGACAACCAGCACAACGCCGTCCATTACCTCGCATAACGCCGGAGGATCGCTTGTTGCGTTGCCGCCATCGACGATCAACATATCCTGCCAATCCAGTAGCGGCATCACGCGTCGGTGGAACCGTTCTGCATCGACGTGATCTGCATCGTCGGTATCGGCCGATCCGGCTGCCAGCAGCGATAGGTTGCGGACAGACGTACAGACAGGTGCGGCGCGGACCTCGCTTACCCCCGAAAGGACAGCCGAGAGCCCAATACCAGGCAGCACGCCTAGCAGGTCTTGCTGCGTGGCACCGCTGACATTGGCGTCGACAATGACCGTCGTCACGCCGGTCCGTGCGTAGGATATACCGAGGTTTGCAGCAATAAAGGCGGCCTCTGCACCGGCGTCGATGCCGACTACGGCAATGGACCGGGCCGGTGCGGCGCTGGGCCGTACTAGCGCTGAGATCGACAGCCTCAGCGATCTGATCAACTGACCGATCAGATCGTCGCCGTGCAAACCGCCCGCCGCTGGAGCGGCCGGTAAACGGTCGACCGGCAGCTGATGAGCCAGTGCGTCGCCCTTGGCGTATACAAGCTCTTCTGTACCGACATTGTCATCTATCGAACGGATCCGCATTACATCCCTCCTGCCAAGATGCGTCCCGGGCGGGACGTCGCAAAATCGAATCTGCCAATCACAGACGCATCGGTTGCCTCCATCAGTCCGGCTGAGGTGCGCACAAGCGGCCGACGAACTTCGAGGATCACCGCTGTGAGGACGCCGAGTACCAGCCCTGCAAGCGCTGCGATAAAGACAAGCAACGGGACATTGGGACTGGCTGGCAACAAAGGCGGCGTTGCGCGGTCTACCTGCTGCGCGTTCGTCGTCGGCAGCCCGCTTTGCAGCCGCATGAGGTTCAACCGTTGCGTGACCGCGTCATAGGCCTTTTGCGCGGTAGCGACGTCGTTCTGCAATGCCTCGACTTCGCTCTGATTGCCGGACAAGGCCAACATCCGAGCGCGCTGTTGCGACACTAGGGCCTCAAGTTGGGACTCGCGGGACGATGCAGCCGAGCTGGCGACCTTCACCGATCGGCTGGCGGTCGATGTCTCGCTGCCCAATTTTGCCCGTAGCACCGCCAGTTCGGCTTTCGCGGCCAGCATATCAGGGTGGTTGGGTCCGTAATTCGATCCCAGTTGGCCAATTTTTGCTTCGCTGATCGCAGCCTGCTGCCTGAGCGACTGGATCACCGCAGTGGACTGGACATCTGGCGATTCTGTTACCCGCGTGCCTGCGCGAGCGCGCAAATCGGCAGCGCCGCCCTCGGCCTGCGCGAGCTGCCCCGACAGCGCGCTCAACCGGTCCGCCTCGAGCGCCAGCACGCTGCCATCGACGATACCGTGGCTACGCTGAAAGTCGGTGACCCGGCTCTGTGCCTCTTCCAACTTGGCGCGAACCTCATTGGTCCGCTGCTGGAACCAACTGGCATATTGCTTGGCGGTATCCGTGCTGATTTGCATCCGCATCGAGACGAAGTTCGCGGCAAAACTGTTGGCAATCCGCGCGGCAAAGTCAGGGTTGCTGGCATGGAAGCGCACGGCAAGGACATTGGTGTCGCGCTCCGGCAGCACCTCGAGCTTGGCAAGCAGGTCGGTGGTAAGCCAGCGCTCGAACGATCCAGCTTTATGACCGCCCTTGGCCCATGCGTTTGCAAGCGTGCGGTCCGCCAACAGCCTTTCCGTTACAATGACGCGCCGCGCGACGGCATCGCTTTTGATAATATCGGCTTGCGTGCCGAGCAGCGATCGGTCGTCTTGTGACGCGCTCGACTCCTGCAGCGCTGGGCTTGGTCCCTTCTCGTCAAACAATAGCGAGGCGCGGGCAACATAGGATCGCTCGACGGTCGATATCCACAGCATCGTCAACCCGATGGTCAGGGCAAAAATACCGAGAATGAGTTTCCAACGGGCGCGTAATGCAGCCCACATATCGGACGAAAACATTGTGTCTTACCCCTCTTGTGGATTGGCTGCCTGCGCGGCGTGCCCGATCGCCAGGATTGCCAGCAGAAATTGCGGAGCCGCGCCGTCGCGAAAATAGAAGCGATCGGGATGGCTCTCGTCGGCTAACAGCGCGGACCCCAGCACTGTCTGCATGTCACTATCGGCATGGACGCAATCGGTGACCGCCGCCTCGCGTGCACAGTGCTCAAGACCCTTGCGTATCTCAGGCGCTGCGGTCTCAAGACTTCTGAACAGCGTCGCATCCGGACCATTCACCATTGCCCAGGTATCGAACGCGCGCGCCATGCCTGCCTGCATGATGGTCATATCGATATTACGGGTCCCGCGGCGGGATGCCTCGATCGCGGCAACATAGCAGAACAGCTGAAGATGATAGGGCGATCCGCACGAGATCGATGTAATCAAGGTACGGCATGCGGCGTCGAAGGTCACGCCCGCTCGAGCAGCACCGGTATCGATCAGGGCCAGCATGTCACCTTGTGAAATGCGCCCGATAGGGACTGGTACGAGATGACGACGAAGTGAGGGGTGACACCGTATAAGATCGTCCAGGGTACGGCCAATACCGACGATCATAACCTGCACCGAGGACCGTGCATCCGACAAAAGCTTTATCAGTGTTGCGACCTGCTCGACGACTGCGGCACTCTCGGCGCGATCGAATTCGTCGAAGATCAATATTACTTGCCGGCCATCTGATAGATATGAAAATAGATCGACGATCGCACGCGCGCCAAACTCCCCGTCCAGAAGCTTCATATCACAGTCAAAATTCGCCTTTTCTTTCAACGATACTGATGATTCGGGAATGAAAGCGAGATACGGGCGAATGAGTTCGGCAAACGACGTGGCGGCTTCGCAGGCAGCGTAAATGACAACGGCGCCTTGCTGATCAGCGTAATCGCCAAAAACCTGAGCTAGGGAAGTTTTTCCCGACCCACGCGCGCCGTGGATGACCGCGTGCTGGCGGTTGAAGAGCACGGCGTCGAACAATGCTTCTAGCTTGTCGTCACGACCATGAAGGTTTTTGCGCTGGCGAACCGGGTGTGCGGAATCGAACGCATTCATGATCCGCACGGTTTCGTTCCGGTTTATCAGGCGACCGCCGAACGGAATTGGGGTGGCTTCGGCACGAGCCGCAATGTCGGCGTGTTCCGGTTCAAGCGGTTGTATCACGGCGCCGTAACGCCGCTGATCAACTGGCGAGGCGACCAGCCACTGCCATAGCCCATTCCAGACCCGCAGCAGCATATTGCCGTCGGCTTTCGTTGAAGCGAGACTAACGTTCATCGCACACCATTTCGCATAGGAACCCCCGGTAAACGGACATGGACATCGGCTATGACGCGGCAGGTCATGTTGCCGGCTTCAACGTCAGCGTGCCCGAGCGCGGTCGGATCGCCGGTGAGCGCCGCCATGGTGTGCTCGGGAAGAAGTCTGGCGAGCGCATGAACCCCGCGAGCAGCCATAGCGGCGCCGCGATCTTCATACTGAACACGGCATTGCCGGCGACCAGCAGGTTGAGAAACAAGAATAGGCTTACCGACCAGGCACAGCGGCGCTGTTCAGGCGATCGGAAGGGGATTGCCAGCGCCACGTAGAGCCAGATCGCAACAGCCCCAACGAGCGAACAGGAATATATGAGATAGGAATAGCCGCTGTCGGGAAACGCGCTGGCATCGGCGACCCGTAACCCTAGCGATGCTGGAAAGTCGGTCATCGACAGGAGGCGAACCGACAGACCGATCCGGCCAGCCAAATCGTCTTCTTTCGAGGGGCCCATCCAGGATGACAACCCAACTGCAAGAGACAGCAGCAGCAGCGGCAAAATTAAGGTACCGTAGCGCGGTAGTCGCGGATACAGGAAATATCCGAGCATCGTAATGCTCGCAAATACCGATGCCATACGCGTATTGTTCGACATCAACGCCAAAAGAACAAAACTCCCAATCAATATCTTTTCGCCACGGGCCAGCGTCCGCCACGTGGTCACCAGATATATTGCGATAACGCTCGCAAAATTGGCGAGAGACGTCTGCTCGAGAAAGATAGAGGACGTTCTCGGTGTCGTGAACAGACCAAAGCTGAAACGCCCCTCAAATCCTAACGCATTGCCAAATAAGCCGACGTCGCCATAATCGACCTCGCCCAGCCCTCTGGTATTTTGATAATAATTAAAGGGTTTAAATAGCGAGCTATATTGCGATACTGCCGCTATCTCGAAGATCATGACCAAACCAACAACGAAAACCGCAATCAAGAACGTTGTTCTCATTGTAGTAATGTTTGACCGTATGCCTAATGCTGTAAACAGTGCAACAATTGCAACGTTACGCAGAGCCTCTACCAAGAGGCCGCCATTACTGAGGGAAAGAAATATCGTACCAAAAAATGTTCCGATCAAAAAGGTCAGCCATGCGGCATCGCGTGGCGTCAGCCGCTGTCGGGCAACAACCAGTCCGGCTCCGCTCAATACGACGAGCTCGCATAACGCGACCTGCGTAACGGACAGGCTCATGACGTGGGCATTTATTATGGCAAGTACAGCATTGTAGCAGATGGCCGCCAACAACAGAATGACGATTGGCCACCGCACCCCTTGTCTTTCGGATCCGCCTTCCTGCACGCTATGTTCCCCACCAGGCATAGACGCAGCATAGTTTGTATTGAGCAATTCAAGAAATAACTATTGTGATATTTAGATAACTCAAAGGTAGTACAGAAATAATTATCGCCTCTTTTGCTTTTCAATCACCTCTCAAATATTACTATGCCGCCTGTACCGAGCGGGTAGCGTCGTATATTCGCCAATGGCCCTAAAACTCGGCGTTTTGCGATGAAATACCCTCATTCACAGTGAGTAATACTGTTGCCTGCTACGGTTAACGACAAGCGCTCGCCTATGATGATGGTCGAATCGGAAGAGTAGGGGGATGCGACTAATGGAAAATATCCGGAATATCGCTGTGATCGGATTAGGAAAAATGGGAATTTCCCATTTGAGCATCGCCAAGGCCACGCCCGGTATGAAGGTTGTCGCCATTTGTGACAGCTCGGCAATGATCGGTGGGATGATCGGCAAATATGTAAAAGTCCCGTTTTTCGCCGACTATGCCGATGTCCTCGCGGTCCCGGGCCTGGACGGCGTGATCATCGCCACGCCAACCCGTCATCATGACACAATGATCCGCCGTGCTCTGGCGAGCGGCGTACATGTTTTTTGCGAAAAACCGCTGACGTTATCAGCCCGCACCAGCGCCGAGCTTGCCCAGATCGCCTTTGACCAAAATCTAGCGGCACAAGTCGGCTACCATAACCGGTTCGTCGGCACTTTCGCTGAGGTAAAGCGGCTGATTGATTCTGGTACCATCGGCAAAATTCGCCACGTTCATGCCGACGCCTATGGCCCTGTTGTTCTGAAGCCCGCCGCCAAGACGTGGCGCAGCAAATCGACGGAAGGCGGCGGATGCCTGTATGATTATGCGGCTCATCCGATCAACCTGATGAATTGGTATGTTGGCAAACCCGTATTTTGTTCTGGTGCACAGCTCACCAAGCAATGGTCGGAAGACGTCGACGATGCCATTTACGCAAACCTCATGTTCGCAGGCGGGGTCTCCGGACAGGTTTCGGTGAATTGGGCGGATGAAACCATCCGCAAGATGACGACGAGCCTGACATTGTGGGGCGACGGAGGAAAGATCTGTGTCGATCGGCAAGAAATCCGAGTGTATATCGGTGATAAAGGCACGGTAACAGCGGGCTACCGTCCGAAATGGACGGTCCGCAATATAACAGACCTGACGCCCCATCCGGCATTTTACCTGAGAGGCGAAGAATATTCGGCGCAGTTAGAGGGTTTTGTGGGGGCCATGAATGACCCGTCATCCAGCTACGTGAACACCTTTGCCAGCGGGGCTGAGACAGACCATACCCTGGCATTGATCCGTGACGGGGCAGATAGCCTTAATCAGCCAATTGTGCCCCTCGCTGTCGCGGCCGCGAAGCGTCCCAAGAGTACGATGTTCGCTCGTGCTTTCGGATATTGAACCCGTGGCACGGACCGCTCCAGGGCGCGCGCAATGATTTTTGCATCAGTGGGATCGATGCTGCCGTTCGATAGGCTGACCCGCGCCGTCGATGCATGGGCTGGTGACAACCCGCAAACACCGGTTCACATCCAAATTGGCGACGGCAGTTACGAGCCTCAGAACGCCGAATGGACGCGGATGATGCCGCACGACGTCTATCTGCAGCGCCTAGCCGACTGCAGTCTATTTGTCGCACATGTCGGTATCGGATCGATCCTTCAGGCGCTCGAACTCGGCCGCCAGATGCTGATGTTGCCTCGCCGTGCCAGCCTGGGCGAACATACGACCGAGCATCAGCTTGATACTGCAGCCAAGTTCCAGGAAACCGCAGGCCTGGCGATAGCGCAGGATGCCTCTGCGCTGCGATTGGCAATGAGCGCCTTGCTATCGTCGCCGCTGTCCGGGGCGACCCGCCTGTCGTGTTTTGCGCCGAAGCCCATGACTGACAAGATCCGCGAGTTCTTGCTCACGACACACCCACGTTGAAGAAGGACGCTATTCCATGGACCGCATCTTGTTTGGCGATAATCAATTTTTTGGTATTAATCACATGTCAGAGGATAAGGCGCGCCAGCAAATGATGCAATTTGCAGAGCTGCCTGCAATCCTCGAGACGCTGGTCGCTGCGCGCGACGCTGGCATCAATGCCTTTATGTGCACAACGCATGATCGTATTAGCGAAATCGCCGATGCCGTAAGGGCAGCCCCGCAAGAGTGGCCTGACTTCCAGTTTTATCCGTGCATGCCTTATGCGCACAAATATGCTAACGCTGTTACCGATCTTGGGTATCTTGGCACCGTACGAAAATTCCTACCGAGCCAGGGACTTTTCGACTCTGCATTGCGGGGCGGTAAAGCGCTGATGACGCGCGATGTCGAAGGCATAGCAACGTTACTAATCGATGCCGAAATGAAGCCTTTTCACGGTCTCAAGACACCAATTGTCTTTGTTCAAAACGTGATTACTGACATGCTGCTTGGGCTTGGTTACGCCGACGCCTTCAAGATCTTTGCCGACCACATCCGGACACGCTACGACGCAGAACCTGGGTTCATAACGATGAATCTTCCCATGCTCTTGCCCATGCTGGCGTCCGTTGGAATTCACAATCCGATCGTTTGTGCCAACGTCAACAAGTCAGGGTTTCGGATGTCGGGAGGAATCGAAGCCTATCGGGAAGCGACCGAACGCTGGCCGGCGCGTGTCATTGCTATGTCGGTTCTCGCATCGGGCGCGATCCCGGCGGCTGAAGCAATCGAATGGGTCGTAAAGGAGCCGTATGTCCGCTCGATACTGTTCGGCGCCTCGAGCGAACGCAACATCCGCAATACCGTCGGCTTGATAGAGCGTTTCGACACAATGGATATGATGGCTGCTTAAACATGGCCGTAAAATGCAACGGGGGGGGGCTATGCATCGCTTGGGAGCAGGTTTCCTAACGGTATCGGCATTGAGCCTGATGCCCATCATGACTATGCCAGCTACAGCGCAGGAGAGTGCTTTGCCGCGACTGGATCCGGTGGGGACGTCGATCGTCGACCAGGAAGACGGGATCACGCTCGACGTGCGGCAGCGCGTACGAGATGAATTTACGCCGATGGGCCTACGCCTGGGTTCGTTCCAGGTTTATCCAACGGTTGCGGTGGGTGCCGGGTACGATAGCAACCTGTTCGCGAATCCAACCAACCGCAAAGGTGCGGCCCTGGTCCAGTTCGAGCCCAGCATTTCGGCTCGGTCCGACATTTCCAATGGCGAAATACGATTGGATGCAAGCAGTCGGCTCACTCGTTTTCCAGGAAACGGTGACGGCGATGAGACCAGCTACCGGCTCAGCGCATCCGGCCGCTATACTGTCGCGCAATCGACAGATCTTGAAGCCGGAGCGCAACGCGAGCAATTGGTCGAGCGCCGCGATTCAAGCGGCCGGCCGGATGGCGTGGTGACGCCAATCAGGTTCTTTCAGACGCAAGCCTATATGCGGCTGCGCCGAGACAATGGAACATTCCGCGCACTCGCGAATGTCGACTATACGGTTTTCGATTTTCGCAGCACCCAAGCGCTGTCGTCCACCGGCGAGATCATCGACGTTATCAATCAAAATGCCCGGGACCAGAACAGCCTGCGTGCCAGCCTGCGCGGCGAATATATGATCACGATGGGACTATCGGTATTTGCCGAAGGCACTGGCACCAGGATTAGCTACCGGCTCGCGCAATCCTCGCCGGGAATACCCAATCTGGACGGAACGAACCTGACTGTAATTGCCGGATTGATGTTTGGCACCAATCAACTGATCCAAGGATCAGTTGGCGCCGGCTATATTCGCCGAAGCTTTAAGACAAATCGTTTCGCCACAATCTCTGGCATCGCGGCTAATGCCGATCTTCGGTATTTTCTTACCCCTCTTGTTACCCTGTCATTCATTGCATCACGCAGCGTAGAAGAAGCTGTACTGCAGGGCTCCACCGGGTTCATCGCCAATGGTCTTGAACTGCGCGCCGACTATGAGTTGCTGCGCTCGCTTATCCTGAATGCGCATGGCGCCTATCGCTACAATGATTTCCGCGATAGCCCGCGCGTCGACAAGATCTTTGAAGCCGGAGGCGGTGCCCGCTATAGCGCAAACCGCCGCCTGAGCTTCGACCTTGACATGACATATTTGCGTCGCACGGTAAAGAACGATATCTTCAGTCCGACGTATAACGATGTTCGCGCAACGATAAGTACGCGCTTTAGTCTATAAGAAAGATCTGATCTGTTAGATCTTTAAGCTATACACCAGGTCAGGTATCGGCACGATAGCGACAGTTGTATGATCGACGGCTGTCCGCGCCGGGTCTTGGTTTGCTTAGGGCTCAGACTCCTTCACATTCAGAAGGCGACAGCCGTTGCGAGGACTACGGCTGAGAGGAAGTTGGCGACGAGCTTGTCGTATCGAGTAGCGACGCGGCGAAAGCCTTTCAGGCGACAGAAGGCATTCTTGACGAGGTGGCGGCCGCAGTATCGCTGTTTGTCGTAGCGAATGGTTCGCTTTCGGTTGCCGCGTCCGGAAATGACGGGAACGGCGCCCGCCTCACGGAGAGAACGGCGCAAGCTATCGGCATCGGAGCCTTTGTCACCGAGCAGGTATCGCATGCGATCCGCGCGTTCGAGGAGGGCGGGCGCGGCCTTGATGTCGCTGACGTTGCCCGGTGTCAGCATCAGCGCATATGGGCCTCGATGCGCACGATGACGGAGTCTGAGGCGAATGGATCTAGTATGACGATGGACCTTGCCGCAGATACATGACGCCGACAACGTATGCCAACGGCTACACCGACCGTTACGCAATGGCTTGCGCTGCGGCGGTGCGCTTGCGGTAGCTTTCGCTGTGTCGAATTCCAGACTGGTGACTGGTGACTGGTGACTGGTGACTGGTGACTGGTGACTGGTGACTGGTAGACGTAAGCGAACCGATCTCGCAGATGTCATATGTCCGCCAAACCGCTTTTCGCCCGCTTGAGGCGATCAAGCGGCGTTTGGGTATCGTGCCAGATGAACGTTTCCAGCATGGACGCTAGGCGGAATGGCGCGAGCGGATGCACCGGACGTCTTTGATGTACTGCCCGGACAGGTGGAAACGTCCATATGCGTTACCCCAAAATGTCATCCTGTATATCCGCTCGCATCGCGCCTTGCGCGCACCTGACAGGGCTCAGCGCGGAACGCCCCACCCCGCCCCGCCCCGAACGCCAAACGCCACTATCCCGTCGATAGCGATCGCCCACGGAATAGGGCGGAGATTGTAGCGATTGCCATGCGGAAAATGCCAGGCGACAATATTCGTAGCAGCAGCAGGTAAGCGATAACGCCGACTGGCACCATAATTGTCAAAATCAGCGTCGCTGGCAGTGCAGACGGTAGCAACCGGCGAACGGTAAACAGCATAATCGCCATGCCACAGGCTCCAACGAACGAAGGTGCGAGTGCTCTGCCCAGGCTTTCCCATGAGATGTCGAGCTGGCGCAACGCGTACCGCATTCGGACAGGCGTCGCGGCAAACGTCGTTGCAGACACCGCAGCAGCGAGGGCGATCGGGCCAAACTGAACCGCAAACGTGTAAATCACGAGTTTGCCGATGGCCGTGAATCCCGAGCTGAACGAGTCCAGATGCGATTGTTCCGATATGAGCAGGATCACCGTCGCAAACTGCGCGACCGCAAGGCAATAACCGCTCAATGCAAGTGCCGCGAGGATGGGAGCGGCCTCGATCCAGTTCTGCCCCAAAAGCAGATGAACAATTTCGGGAGCCGTTGCCGCAATTCCCGCAAATACTGGGGCCGTTACCGAACTTGCAACCGTTATACCAAGCAGGAAAGCGTGCTCACGCGGAGCGCCCTGCTCAATATCGGCGAGTGCTGGCAGCGCAACTGACGAGATCGCGTTCACTAGAACCAGGTTGGCCGCCAGCATTATGCGTTTGGCGGCATTGAAAACGCCAGCGACCGCTGGTCCCAAATATGCGGCAACGAATAGAAGATCACTGTCATTTGCAATGGAATTCCAAATCGCACTTGCTGCGATGTGCCGAGTCCGCAGCACAGTTGCTCGAGTATCTGTCCAAGATAAGCAAAGTTTTGGCTTCCAATCAACAAATACCCACAATGTAATGAAATTGACGATATTGATCGCGAATTGTTGCCCGACAAGGCTCCACAACCCAAAGTTTGCAACCGCCATGCTGATACCGACGATGCCGCCAATAAGGACCGAAATTATGGCGCGCAAAGCTAAAGCTCGGAACTGCATGTGTCGTGCAAGCCAGGCGCCGTGCGTCGCGGTAAGTCCAAACGCGATGAGTAACAGCGCTACGATATGCAATGTGTTCGCCGCACCCGGCATTCCAAGCAACGTCAGAAGCGGCGTGGAAAACAACCACAATAAAATGGAGCCAGTCACCGAGACTATCACGAGTAGCGTTAGGCATACGTTATAGTCGTGCTCGACGATGGTCGTTCGCGCATTGAGCGCAAACGCTGCCGGATCGATGCATACCCGGCGGACAAACTCGACGATGGTAAGGCTTACAGCGACGAGGCCGAAGTCTTCCTTCGATATATACCGTGCCAAGGCAAGGAATATAATGAGCGATAGCCCCTGCGCTCCGCCCTGCCCAAGCACTAACCAAAGTGCATTCTTAACCGCTCCCTGCTTCTTCATGATGGCGTTCCGCGTTCAGCATGGAGGCCGGCGACGGACGGCACGTGCTCACAGCTCCTCGATTGCATCAGAGCTCCCTGATTGAATGTGACTACATGTTTCCATGTGGGAGCACCCGCCCTCGTCCCGATCCCCCATCGCCCATATTGCAGCTTGGGTCCGGTTCTGAACGCCGATTTTGCGCAATATCGCCTTGACGTGCACCTTCACAGTCGCCTCGCTGATCATGAAGCGCCGCGAAATAACCTTGTTCGGCTGACCCGCGACAAGACCTGCCAGGATTTCCTCTTCGCGTGCGGTCAACCCGGTTTCAGCCATTGACATTCTATTGGCATGCGACGGAGTACTCGGCATGCGCGACAAGAGACTTTCCGTCAGATCCGATGGCATGATCTTTTCCCCGACCGCAACGAGATTGAGATAGGCGATCAGCGAATCCGTCGATATTTTCTTGACGATGTAGGCTCTTGCGTCGTGTTGAAAACATTCCATCATCAGCTCATACTCAAACCGATCAGTAAGTACGATCATCAGTCCAAGCGGCAGTTTTTGCTGAACATCGTCAAGAAACGCAGCACCGTGCACCTCGACCATGCCGTCAATCAAAATCAGATGAGAGGATGGATTGACTACGTCGTTGGACGGCTTGATCGCGGAGAGATTCCGTCCTGAATCAACGATCTTGAAATTATTCTCCGTCAGCAGCCGGCTCAGTCCGTCCAATGATACCGGATTTGCACCTAGCAGTGAGATTGTCACCTGTTCGATCATTCTACCCCCCCCCGTTCCGGGCACTGTAGAGATGGCCCCACATCTCATCCCAAAGATTTCTACATTTTGCTCTGAATAACTATATGATGACATATCAGAACGTATGAAACCCGTCAGGTCAATACTATCATATTGAGTACTCAATATACCCATAAAGAATAGGGGTTTTCTCGAGTTGGAACACAAAATCAAACCAAACGAATATCTTACATTTATGTGAAATACTTAGGGATATGCTTTGCAGTCGTCCAACAAGTCAAATTGTTGGTTAGTTACAATTATGGCATAGCCAAACGTTAATACTATGTTAACCAGGCTAACTCGTAAGTATGGTGTCCGTAAGATTACAGGACAGGCAATCTTCAATCGTGCAACGCTTCTTTTATCAGCAGTAGAGTGTTCGATGCGGGGGGCGCAGACGATGAAGATACTTATTACCGGCAATATGGGCTATGTCGGCCCCTCGGTGATCAAGCAGATTCGGCGCTCATATTCTGATGCAACAATAGACGGGTTTGATACGGGGTATTTTGCCCAATGTTTGACCGGTGTCGATAACTTTCCAGAAAAGATATTGAACCGTCAGGTCTTTGGTGATGTACGGTCAATCAAGCATCGTGACCTCGAAGGATATGATGCCGTCGTCATGTTAGCAGCAATCTCCAATGACCCGATGGGTGCACGATTTGCCAAAGTTACCGGACAAATTAACCAAGATGCAGCAACAGCAATAGCGATCACGGCGAGCGACGTCGGTGTACGCAACCTCGTCTTTGCCTCGAGCTGCAGCGTTTATGGACTCGCCAGCGGTGAGCCACGACGCGAGCACGACCCTGTAAACCCGCTTACGGCCTACGCCGCGTCGAAAATCGGTACGGAGCGCGCGCTAGCGGCCATACAAAGCGACATGACGATTACCAGCTTGCGGTTCGCAACCGCCTGCGGAATGTCGGATCGGCTGCGTCTCGACCTGGCTCTCAACGATTTCGTTGCCGGGGCATTATCGGACGGCCAAATCTCTATCCTGTCTGATGGAACGCCGTGGCGCCCGCTTATCGATGTTGCCGACATGGCCCGTGCGATCGAGTGGGGGGTAACCCGGACGGCCGACAATGGCGGCCGCAACCTCGTTGTGAATGCCGGGCACGTATCGGGCAACTACCAGGTTCGCGATCTCGCCGAGGCTGTCGCGCGGGCGGTGCCCGGATGCACGGTGTCCATCAACAAGAATGCTCCTGCGGATTCCCGGTCGTACAAAGTCGACTTCAGTCTATTTGCCGAACTGGCACCTAACTATCTTCCGCGTATGGGGATTGGCGACTCAATCAATGCCCTGGTTACAGGGCTCAAGGCGCTTGGCTTTACAGACCGACACTATCGCCAATCGTCGCATTTTATTCGTCTCGAGACGCTCAAGAGCCTGATGAATCAAGGTCAATTATCCGAAACATTGAATTGGTCGGTCGAAGGCGACCTGAACCAGGTCTACTCAAGGGGGTTGGCAGCATGAAAGCGGTGTTTCTGGCGGGGGGCTTTGGTACGAGATTAAGCGAAGAAACGGCAGTGATGCCAAAGCCGATGGTCGAGATCGGCGGCCGACCGATCATGTGGCATATCATGAAAATGTACGCACATTTCGGCATTCGCGAATTCGTCGTTCTCGGCGGATACAAGGTCGATTTTATCAGGTCCTATTTTCTGAACTACCGCGCACGGTCCTGCGACGTCTCGATCGATTTGACGTCCGGCAATGTGGAGTGGCTTGACGCCTGCACAGACGATTGGCGGATCACGATCCTGGATACCGGGGCTGATACGATGACCGGTGGACGCATGCTTCGCGCACGCCATTTGCTGGCAGAGGCGCCGTTTTGCCTCACATATGGCGACGGCGTAAGCGATGTGAATATCGGCGAAGTGATCGCATCGCACAACCGATCGGACAAATGGTGCACGTTGACCGCGGTTTCGCAACCGGGTCGCTATGGGGCGCTACGCATCGGCACCGATCTCGAGACGGTACAAGGCTTTAGTGAGAAGGGTGCCAGCGAGGGCGGTCTTATAAATGGTGGCTTCTTCGTCTGCGATCCTATGGTTCTTACCCAGATCGATGGCGACGATAGCGTATTCGAGGCAGAGCCGATGAACCGCCTGATCGAACGCGACAAACTGGGGTGCCATATTCACACAGGCTTTTGGCAAAGCATGGATACGCTCAGAGACAAGCATGTCCTCGAGCAACATTGGGCGAGCGGCGCACCGCCATGGAAGATCTGGAGCGAGGCGCCCACGGACACGATCGCACAATGGCGACGGTCAGCCTGACCGGGATGAACGGACGCCGCCAAACCCGCTCCGGGCGCGCACTGACGCCAGCTTATCACAAGCATGCCAGCCCTCGGGTCGCGGCAATGCCGCCTCGGATTGCGACAATGAACTTTGTACCAACGGCGCTGCCAGATGCTTATGTGATCGAGCTTGACGTTCACGAAGATGAACGCGGGTCCTTTACGCGCACGATGTGCCAGGAAGAGTTTCAGACGCACGGGATCACCGAGCCGTTCGTTCAACAGAATATCTCGTTTACCAAGACGAAGGGTACAATTCGCGGCATGCACTTCCAGTGTGAGCCTCACAGCGAAGGTAAATTGGTCCGGTGCACACGCGGCGCGATCTTCGATGTGATCGTCGACCTCCGCCTCGAGTCGCCAACATACCTTTCCCATATCGGCTTTTGGCTAGATGAATCGACGCCTTCGCAGATTTACGTTCCGCCAGGGTTCGCGCACGGCTTTCAGACACTGACCGATGACGTCAAGATGTCCTACCTCCTGTCCCACCGCTATGTACCTGCTGCACAAGGCGGCCTTTCGTACCAGGATCCGATACTCGATATCACATGGCCGCTTACAGTTACGACGGTGTCGGAACGCGATGCGACATGGCCTCGCATTGAACCACTCGTACCCCCTTCGCTATGACCAATCATAACACCGTCGATGTCGTCGTCATTGGCGCGGGCGTTATCGGGCTTGCCATCGCGCGCCGCCTTGCGATTGCCGGCAGGAGCGTTGTCATTACCGAGCAGGAAGCCGAGATCGGTACTGCAACCAGTGCGCGAAACAGCGAAGTCATCCACGCAGGGATTTACTACCGCGATACGCCTCTCAAGGCACAACTTTGCATAGCCGGACGCCATGCACTCTATGCGTATTGCAAGGCGCGACGCATACCGCATCGCCGGACCGGTAAGTTGATCGTTGCCTTTACGCCGCAAGAAGTGCCTGTTCTAGATCGGATCCGCGCAGACGCAGTGGATGTTGGTGTTGACGACCTTATCATGCTGTCGGGGGATGATGCCCGTGTTCTCGAACCTGCCCTCCTATGCGCTGCAGCTCTATTCTCACCCTCGACGGGTATTATAGACAGCCATAGTTATATGACAGCACTTCTAGCCGATGCCGAAGCTGATGGCGCCTTACTCGCGCGGCGGACCAAGGTCGCCCGGCTGACACAATACAACGACAGCCATTGGGGCGTTCACATCGAAGGGGCCGGCGAACCCATAGTCTTTGCCGAGCATATCATCATTGCTTCGGGACACGGTGCACAGCCGCTCGCCAAGGCGACGCAGGGCATGCCCGCAAGTTCGATTCCGCCGCAACATTTCGCGCGGGGCCATTATTTCGCCTATCATGGGCGGCATCCCTTTACGCGGCTGATCTATCCAGTGCCGGTGCCGGGGGGGCTTGGAACGCATTTGACGCTCGACTTGGCAGGAAACGCGCGTTTTGGGCCCGATGTCGAATGGATCAACGGCGTCGACTACCGGTTCGGGCCGGACCGTGAACAGGCCTTTGCTACGGCCGCGCGTCGGATCTGGCCTGGGCTTGATCCGTCTCGGCTGCACCCAGACTATTGCGGGATCCGCCCGAAATTGAGTGCTGCAGGCGAAAGTACGGCTGACTTTTCCATTTGTGGCAAGAGCGAGCACGGACTGAAGGGCGTGGTTGCATTGTACGGCATGGAATCGCCGGGTCTTACTGCGTCCCTAGCAATAGCCGATCGGGTTGCGCACGAGTTTGGCATCGGCAATTAGCTACGGCATTGGCCTATAAGATTTTGAAATACGTTAGTTTAGCTGACATTGCATTGGCTATATCAGTTAAGCTGGCTATAGATAATATCTATGTAGTTAATTCAGACGCGTTCAAATTATGCTCTGAGTTAACTCCAAGTACGTAGATATTTCGACATGAGACAAGTAGCAGATATTGGCGATCCATCCTAAATTCTATGATCAGCTCGCACCTTGGATCGACGGTGCCATATCCCCATCGTCTACGGGTTGCTTGTACATACGCAAGCGCGATCACCTGTTATCCTCGCGAGACTTTGTTCAAATCGGAGATAGGTATCCCGTTCACTCTCCAGACCCGGCATAAGCCTGCGCCCCCGCATATTGCCGACATGGCAGAACCGCGCACCCGGTGGCTTGATTCCGCTCGGGGTGCCGGTGCCGTTCTGGTCGTGGTTGGCCATGTGGAGCGCGGACTCACCGGCGCCGGCCTAGCCGAAGGTGAAGCTTTTCAGCGCTTCGATCTTGCGCTCTACACGTTCCATATGCCGCTGTTTTTCCTGCTTGCCGGGATTAATAGTGGACGGTCGATCGATCGATCCTGGCTTATTCTTCTGCGACGCAAGATCGTGACGATCATATACCCCTATATTTTGTGGTCGCTGGTCCAAGGTTCGGTTGTTGCTGTGATGGCAAAGTCGACGACGGGTATGCACAACTGGCATGACCTGCTGCTCATCGCATGGCGACCGATGGCGCAATTCTGGTTCCTCTACGCGCTCTTCGTCTACTCGATCGGGGCCGCTGTACTCCGGGGCAATGCCGTATTGATCCTGGCGATTGGCATGATTGCGGTCGTTGCGGCGGACCATGTTCATCCCGGCTCCCCTATCGATCTCGGCCTGCACCACATGATCTTCTTCGGCGTTGGGATGGCCTTTTCACGGCGGATCATTGCGTGGTGTCCGCGACGAATATTGTGGGTGGCAGGAGCGGCTGCGGCCGTATGGGTTGTGGGATGGCAGATCGTGCCCCATGGTCAGCGGTTCGCGTATCTTACGGTTCGCGCGCTTCCGTGTGCCTTTGCCGGCTCGGTTTGTGTCATGGCAGCCGCGCAATCGGTAGGCGTTCTGCTGCAAACCCTGCTGGCGTGGCTAGGCAAAAGAGCCATGGCGATTTTCGTTTTCCACATTCTCGCCGCCTCTGGGGTACGGATCGGTCTCGTCCTGGCCGACGTCTCACTGTCAGCATCGCAACACATGATCCTTGGCACAGCCTGCGGCCTGGCTTTGCCGTGCGCCGTTCAAACCATTGCCGAGCGCCTCGGGATCGCCCGGGTGCTGGCGCTCAAGGCGTGAGGTACGGCCGATCGTTATCAGGTTGGTTATGGAGAGCAGCGGCAGAACGCCACTGCAGCCCGTCCCGACGGCTTGAAGCTAGTATTGTACGGCAGCCATTGGGCAGCGCGATCGTCCGGCATGGATGCGACCGCAGGCAGCCTCGTCGATGCGATCATAGCGCGGTGTCAACGGCGCTGGCCCGATCCCGGGACGAAGATCCAGATCATTCCCACCTGATGCCATCCCCCGCTCTGGGGGCCTCCCACACGGCCTAGCGTTCCGGTATCCGGCTCTGAGACCCGTGCAGGGGACCAACAATGCCGATCAGGCCTGTTGAGTAGCTTCTTGCTTTTTTATGCCGGTGACGGGGGCTCGGATGGCGCTACCTGGTATAAGGCTACCTGTGTCACGACGCCTGCCGAAGAAACCGGCGCTGTAACGCGTCCTCCTTCCGATGCTAGGCTCTGAGGGTCGGTATGGCCATGCAGGACGCCCTGAGCATAGGCTAGAATAAGATCGATTTCAGCGCGTTCGTCGATGTACGACACCAGGGCCCCCAACAGAAGCACCTTGAGGTACGCGGATGCAACGATCCACCACGGCCACGCAAAATCGCCCAATTGGGCTCGCCGCATGATCGAAATGCCCTCCCAATAGGCTCTTTCCCTGGCCCAACTCCGTTCGAGCCGTTCAGCCTCGACGATGTGGTCGACGCGTATCTTGTCAGAATGCCAAATCTGCCAACCACAGCGGAGCAGGATCTCGACGAGATGGGACTCCTCACCGCTGAGCAAAGATGCGCCGTGGCGACCAAGACTTGTATCGAACTCACCAGCAGCCATCAGCGCATCGCGGCGGATGACGGAATGACCGATACCAAACCTGGTCCTGCGCTTTTGATCGAATTCGCCCGCGCGCTGAAGCATGCTGAGATAGGCAAGCCACCGCTGACCTACCGCCTGGGGCCGGGCATCTGGCCATTTCGGCGTGACATTGCCGCTACACGCAGCGCAGCCAGCGGGTAGTCGCTCGATCAGTTGTAGCGCCTCTTGCGCCCAATCCGGTGCTGGGACTTCGTCATCATCCATATAGCCGATCCACGGTGTCTGACATTCGTGCAGTGCTGCATTTCGGGCGCGCGAAATACCCGCTGTATCGAGGCGCACAAACGTCAACAGATCACCGTAGCGTGCAACATACTCCGAGCGCAGCGCGGCTGGCGGACAACTTGCACTATCAACGACAATCAAGCGAATACGAAGCTGCTCGAGCTGGGGTAACAACACTGACAAAAGACCGTCCAGCAAATGCGGGCGGTTGTGGGTACACACCGCCACGGTGAACAGTGGATCAACATCTGCCAAAGCCCGCGTCTGCCGGTAGTCGAGGACCTGCATCTAGCGTACCGCCTTGAAGCGGACGAAGCGTGACAAGGTCGAGCAATCTGTCGACGCGGAGATCGTGGTCGTTTTGATCCCGTACCGGGCGATGCCTCGTAGCAGCGATGCGAGGAGCAATGGTGCAATCGCTCCCGACAAGGCGGACGCTCCACCAATTGCATCTTCGTGAAGCAAGAGGATAGACCCGCCAAACCCTCGATCTGCCAAGGCGGTGACTATCGCATCGTCGCAGCGAGTCTGGAGCGTTGCGTGGCTGTCGCAGTCGTCTGCCAACGTCCAATCTTCAAACGAATGGCTCCAATGCGCGATCTGGACATCGTCGCGCCAAGCGCGCAGCTGGGCATGGACCCGCGCACTGTCATGGCCGGATCCGTAGGGCAGCCGAAGGATATAGGGACTGGGCGTTGGCCGAAATCTTGCCAGCACGGCTTCAGTCCGCGGCAGGTCGCGCGCAAATGCGTCGGGCGACATTTCATCCATCCGCTGATGCCAATAGCCATGTGAATAGATCGCATGGCCCTGTGCAGCGATACGTTCCACAAGACCTGGATAGCGCTCGGCGCGCTCGCCACACAAAAAGAACGCAGCAGTAGCGTTAAAGCGGGCAAGTAAGTGAAGAATAGCAGGCGTGGTGCTTGGCGATGGCCCATCATCGAACGATATCGCAATAGCATTCCGATCGCTCACTGTCGTACAGATTGGCAACCAGTCGCCGTCGGACAGTCTACTGCGTAGTTTCCGATTTAGATTGCCTATCATAGCCCCCCCGACAGCAGCACCGATCGGCGTAGCGCCCCCGCTATACACCGTACCCAAGGCTAAAATCTGGACGGGTCACAGGCAATCGCGATTATGGCGTACATCCATTGCCCACGGTGCATCGCCGTGATCCGGCGTGAGTGACGATCCGTTATCTTGATAAAAAGAGACGACACTTCGATTCTGCACCGTCATCGCTATGGGTATGAAGCCTGACACGAAGACATACCCATATTAATATAATCCATTTTATCTGCAAATATACTTATAACACTGAAAGTGTTCGCCGGTAATCGTTATACAAAAATAAAAGGACTTGCATTTTACCGTGTGACACCGAATTGGGGAATAGTATAATGCCGGCATCTAGTGCCATGCCCTTGCCACATCGATCCGATACGTATGAGCTAATCGATGCCGGCTTTGACTGCATGGCCTTCGTCAAGACATTGTTCCCGCTTGCACGCAGCTTGACAGGCGACGGTGTCCGCAAGACTCTTCAGGAGATTGCACAACACATTCCCGTTTCGATCAGCGAAGTTCCAACTGGAACGCCCGTTCTGGATTGGCATGTTCCGAAGGAATGGAACATACGATCGGCATCGATCCGATCGCTGTCTGGCGAAACACTGATCGACTTTGCTCATTCCAATCTTCATGTCGTTGGATACAGCCGGCCGATCAGCGCGGTTCTGTCGCGCGAAGAGCTTGCACGTCATGTGTACACACTCCCCGATCAGCCGGACGCCATCCCGTATCGGACGGGATATTATGCCGATGACTGGGGCTTTTGCATGCAGGATAGCCGCTGGCGGGCCATGCAGGATGACACATACGCGGTCGAGATCGACAGCGATCTGAAAGCCGGCCACCTAACCTATGGAGAATTGCTGGTTCCAGGACTTACCGACAACGAGATTCTGATCAGCGTTCATATCTGCCACCCAAGCCTCGCCAATGACAACCTCTCCGGGATTGCGGTTGCCACCGCGCTTGCCCGTCAGCTGCTCCTCACGCCGGGCCGAATGGGTGTGCGCTTCCTGTTCATCCCCGCGACGATCGGAGCAGTCACTTGGCTGGCGCGCAACGAAGCGATACTTGGGCGCATCAAGCATGGCATGGTCCTCACGTGCCTAGGCGATGTAGGCGGGTTTCACTACAAATCGAGTCGGCGAGGCGTCGAGATCGACAGCGTGGCAAGCCATGTGCTCGCACGCTCGCCATTCGCGTCTACCCTGCTCCCCTTTACGCCTTACGGGTATGATGAGCGGCAATATTGCTCGCCGGGCTTCGACCTCCCGATCGGCTGCCTGATGCGCGGCGTACACGGACAATTTCCAGAATATCATACGTCGCTCGATGACTGCAGTTTCGTCGGCGCGGCCGCGCTAGATGAATCGCTGGCGATCGTCTCAGAAATCGTGAGCGTACTTCAGCGCAACGTCGTTTACGAACGGATCGACGGGCGCGGGGAGCCGCAACTGGGAGAGCGCGGCTTGTACCGCGCGATCGCAGGGCAGAAGGAAGCGGGTGGGGCCAACCAGATGGATCTGTTGTGGCTCCTGAACCTGGCAGACGGCCACCATTCGCTGCTCGACATAGCCAAGCGCGCCGATACGCCCTTCGACCGCATCGATGCCGCGGCCGCGCTAGCTCTGACCGCGGGGCTTGTCCGCGTATGCGGATCATGACGCGACACATTCCTTTAACATCACCGCCCCTGGGCCAGCTTCTCGCTACGGAGATTTCCAAATGATCGACACCGGCATCGTCATCCTGGGATCGGGTATGGCGGGATTTGGCGCCGCCAATTATCTGGCAGAGCAAGGCTTGTCGGCACGGATTTACGATCAGCGATCGCGGCCCGGGGGGCTTACATCAAGCTTTGGATCGGGTGACGGCTTCATCTTTGACGAAGGCGTACACATTTCCTTCACGAAGAGCGAGCGCGTCAAGGATCTGTTCGCACGGTCTGCAGAAGACTTCGAGGTTGGTCGAGTCTACTGCAACAATTACTGGAAAGGCCACTGGATAAAGCATCCAGCTCAGGTCAATCTTCACGGTTTACCGAAAAACTTGATTATTGATTGCATCAAAGACTTTGCGGCGGTAAATTCCGTCGTCGAACCTGTAGCTAACAATTATGCCGAATGGCTACTAGCTACCTATGGTCCAACCTTCGCCAATACCTTTCCTATGATCTACACGCGCAAATATCACACCACCGATGCATCGAACATGTCGACCGATTGGTTAGGCCCGCGGCTATACCGTCCCAGCCTTGACGAGGTGTTGCGCGGCGCACTGGAGCATGAACCGCTCGATGTCTTCTACGTCGACGAGTTTCGCTACCCCTCGGAAGGTGGGTTCGAAGGCTTCATCAAGGGGTTTTATAACAAAGCAAGGGTTCATAACAACCATGAGGTCATCCAGATCGATCCGATCAGCCAGACCGTTCAATTTGCGAATGGCGCAATGGCTGCATTCAGCACGCTGATTTCCTCTATTCCTCTTCCCAAGCTTGTTCCGCTCATCAAGGGCGTGCCGGACGAAGTCCTGGACGCTTCAAGGCGCCTGGCTTGCTCTCAAGTGGTTGTCGTCAACATCGGTGTAAACCGGCCTGTCGAAACCAAGGCACAATGGTCGTATTTTTACGACGAAGATATTCCGTTTGCACGCGTCAGCTACCGTAACAAGCTGGCGCCGAAATCGTGCCCGCCTGATTGTGGTGCCTTCCAGGCCGAGGTCTATTTTAGCGACAAGTATCGCCCGCTTACCGGTACACCGGAAGACTGGATTGATCCTGTCGTCGACGCGCTCATCTCTTGTGGCCTTATACAGAACCGCAGCGAGATCATTCACCAAAGCGCCATCTGGATACCGTTCGGCAATGTCATTTTCGATCTCGAACGGCGCGCAGCCGTTGATATCGTCCAGGGATATCTTGATGACATTGGCATCCGGTATTGTGGCCGGTTTGGCCAATGGGGCTATATATGGACGGACGCCGCATTTCTCAGTGGCGAGCAGGCAGCGCGTCGAACGCTTGAGGCGCAAGGCGCAGCTGCCCCAAAGCTGAGGCTCGCAGGGTGACGCCCGTAATACGAGCGTCGAGATGCCGCTGCAGTCTGTGCGCTGACGCTCTTCGTGTGTGGCAAAAAGACGGCGGGCAGGTTCATCGTCCGGCATCATCTCGGCCGCGAACTGCGCTCAGATACCCTCATCGATAGCGAGATGGTCATGGCTCATAAAACCACGTCGGTCGCGTTAGCGGTCGAACTGACTGCGGCCTGGCTCGCAAATCCTAGCACGCGCGCAAATGCTGACGACGTACCGGAATTCCTGCGTTTGATGTGTCGGGCTATATCGCAACTTGCCGGAACCCCGACGTCCGCCCCTCCCGAGGACCCAGAGCAGGTATTTGAGCCAGCGGTGACGGTGCGAAAGTCGCTAGCGTCACCCGATCAGATTATCTCGCTTATCAACGGCAAGCCCTACAAGACATTGCGCCGGCACCTCGCAAATCACGGCCTGACGCCAGTGGAGTACCGCATACGCTATAACCTCGAGCCAAATTACCCGATGGTCGCACCGTCCTACTCGGATGCCCGTAGAGCCATGGCCAAGTCGATCGGCCTGGGACGCCAAGCAAAAAAGAAGGTCCATAACTCCTCGCAATCCACGCTTAAAAATCCTCGCAGTTCTAAAACGCCAAATATTTCCGGAAAAAAATAGTTTAGCTTATATATTATTGATACGATTCCTTCGCGGTAAACATGATAATTATTAAAGATCGAAGATAAGATTTACACATTCCGCCGTGATGCGCTGGCTCGTGATTTAGCATAAGTTCTATTTTAGTAGAACTTTTTACAAAACTCTCGACTAACTATTATTAGTATATCGTAAATGGTATAATAAGAGCTGTATTACATAATAAGTTTTCTAATGGTTAATTTCCGATTCTGCTCATTTCGGAACTCAAGATTTATGAAGAAACCAAATCTTCTGGCAATTCAACAAATATTACTACAAGATAAATTTAGTAGTTCTATGTTGCACCCGGTTCGGGCAGTTGCGACGTTGCTTGCCATAGTGCGGGCGTTTCTCATGTTTGCAGCTTTATCTACGGTACTGATATTCTTAATTATTTACTTCACCTTTAGGGGGCGATGTATATCTGGGATGACATGCCGCGTTATTGCTCGCTGGGAATTAGATGACGACCTTAAAAATCTCTATGATGTTGAGGCGGCCGGGCATAGGACGCAGACCTAGCGTTTCTAGCCTAAAGTTTTGTCCCCTATTATGCCTTAAAAAGTAGGTGAAACATTCAGATTTCAGTAGAAAGGTGGCCGGCATACACTTATCCAAATGTTATTCTAGTTCATAGATGCTCATTTATATTATGATACCGTGGATCAGTTGATCGAATTGCGTGAGCGTTGGCCGAGCGTTCCTGATTGGGATTGAGTTTTGGGAATGCTTGGGGTCGGTGGAAGTGGATGTTGTACCTCGCCGGGGTCGCTGAAGGATTTGGAAGACTTAATCAGGTGAGGTTTTTCCGCTCAGATTGACGAGTGAGGTGGTGGCTTTTGATGTAGACGCGCGCGCCAGCCTTGGTGGGTCGGGGACGTACTCGGTCGACTATCGTCATAAAGGCATCGATATTTTTTTTAGCCCAAGACGCTATGTCATCTTCCGAGATCTGCGTACCTGCCGCGGCTTCGATTGCCTCAAGCGTGACGACAACGATGTATCGTACCCCATCCGCATAAGCAGGAAATATTACGCTTTTCACTTTTACCGCCACCGGCTCGCCCCCCGTTTTACCGCCGCCTAGTCCGAAGTAGGTACGGTCATGAGTGCCGATTAGATGCTCTCGCAACGCGAAATCTCGCTGTGATATATCGACACGGACAGGTTAAAACGGCTTTCTTTTTGAGCCTAGAAAACCGAATTATTATTATCTTCAATAAACGCCCAGATGATCTTTCGTTTGGAATTGGGCCAGGATCATCTTGTAGGATCAGCATATATCGGCTGATTGAGCAAATTGCTGATCATCACCGCCAGATTGCGGAATATTCGAACAGTTCCACTCTCCTTCGTACTTGTGCCTTGCGGGACTAGGATCGTCACGCTCAGAAACATTTTCGCTTGCGCAGCTGCATCACCTTTGGCGCTCGCGCCACGACCAGCGATCACCCGACGGCTTATTCTTCCCGGTGCGTTGCTGCTTGCAGGCTACCGCGTGACCTGCTGCCCCGCCGATACGCTGATCCAGCCAAGCAGCGACACTGCTGCAGCATATAAAGGCCGTATCATCCTTCATCCACGCGTGCTCAACCTTCCACATGCGCAGCAGCTTTTCTGGTACACGCATGAATGTGCACATCAGATCCTTCGCCCCAGGGATCAGCCTTAGCTTGCTGAGCTGTACAGCAGTATAAGATCCAGGGATGGCTCGCGTGAAGAGCTCACCAAGCTTGGTAATTCTATGCAGCAATTTCACGGCGATGACAGTCATGCCAGTGGTTGCGAACGTATTTCCCTCATGAAAAAAAGCGTCAGCAGTTAGTCTTAATGTTAATTATAAATTGGCACTATAAAGCGCGGTCCGCGAAAAACCACACACTTTTTCCGGCGTCTTTGGCCCGGTACAATGTTTGATCCGCAACGTGCAGCGTCGCTGCCACATCTGCGCCTGTCGCCGCTCCCAAACTGCAGGTTGCACCGTAATCCGTCTGAGTGAGCGCAGCCATTACGGTATCGTGAATTTTACCGCTTATCCTTTCCGCAGATGCCGTGTCGCGAACGGCTAGACAGAATGCAAACTCGTCGCCGCCCAGGCGGGCGGTCACGTCATAGGGCCGGACTGCAGAGAGTAGGGCATCTGCAACAATACCTAGAACATCGTCTCCTGCGGCGTGACCGTAGCGGTCATTGATCGACTTGAAATTGTCCACATCGATCAACCCACACAGAAGAATCCGATTATCCCGCGCACTGGCCAGTTCCAGGTTGATACATGCCCTTTTAAACGCTCGCCGGTTGCCTAGCCCGGTCAGGGGATCGATCTGGGCGTTTGCTCGCTCCTGATCGAAAGTTCGACGGAAAGCTCCGACGAACAGAATGATAAACACCACGCCTAAGACTCTCACGCCCGCGTTCCAGGCGGCAATCGTCGTCGACACTGTCGACGCCCGTGCGGAGAGGCCGTCGCCAAAGCCATTAATCTGCAGGGTTATGGAGACCATGATAAGGCCGGATACGAGACCAGCGATCCTGCCTAGGCACCATACGGTAAAACACAGGGGCGCTAGGTATAAAGCGCTTAGAGAGAGATGCGGTCCTGTCGCATCGTCCACAACCAGGAGTAGGCACCATATCAAAGTTAGCCAAACCGCAGCAACTACCCTGTTCAGACGAGCTGATCTGCGCAGCGCCGCTTCGAATGGCGACCATTTTAGTGGCACGTTGCGGTTATCAGTACCTTTATATGTACTGAGGCCGAGCGTGCTCTTCAGAGGCACCGTGAGCTATTCGACAGTATTAGTATGTATGATGAAATACTGATATTAAAATATGTATTGTTTATCCTGTTCATTTTGATGTGTCTATATTGTTTCGTGAACTGTGTTCATGTGCAGATATCGGCTATTAAAGCCTGCTTCTGCTACCAGTAATTCCCAATTCGGAATGGTCACGCCGCGCTTGCTGAGGGCAATCAGACCATCGTTCACGAGACCTTTCGAGATCCTGTTGACATGAACAGCCGTCAAACCAAGGGCATCGGCCAGTTGCTCTTGCGTCATCGGCAATTCGTATGCCTGACCGGGCGGTAGGTCGTGTTTGTCGAGCCTGAAGGCGAACTCGCATAACAAATGGGCGATGCGCTTCCGCGCGTTAAGGCGGCCAATATTAAGCAGCCATTTCCGTGACATCGATAACTCGACGATCGTTGTCACAAAGAGCGCGTGCGCCACGGAGGGGCGTTCCGACGCTAACCGGCGCAGCGCCTTGTGGGATATCGTCACGATCTCACACCGTGTCAGGGTCTGCACATTGTTGTCTGCAGTCGCGAGATGCAGCTGTTGCAGATCGTAAACCTCGCCGGGAATAAGGATCGAGACGATCTGCCGCAGGCCTTCGATGCTGATTTTATGACGGTAGGCGAAACCCGAAACCAACATACCGCATCGGTCAGGCGTATCGCCATCTCGAAGCAAATAACTACCGGCTTCGAAAAAGCGTGACGCGTACGGTAATTCGAATAGAGCAACCCGATCTTCCACCGAGATAGGCGCGTGGAGCGCGAGTTTATCGACCATACGAACGAGCGGATTGATGCTGGCTGCATTCATGATCGATCCCCGCAAATGCAAGGCGAGATCGCATGCACCGTTGATTTAAGTTCAAGAACATGTCGAGTAGATAAGTCAAACTATCATAATCCAACTAGATTAAATAATTATTTATAATGGCTTTAAAGCATAGTTAAGTACTTGCAAAAATTCACTTTGTTCTGTTTCATTAAAAAATTGACTTATGTTTGAAACTCGCAGCAGACATGGGTTAATGACGACTGCAGCTATATAGATGCGGCAATGAGCACCGCCCCGTTGCCCAATGATGTTCGAGGATTTGCTGGCCACAGGTTCCCTGCCGGGCATTCTAGGTGTCACTGACAAACGCTCTCCAGCGGCGTTTGCACCGCCGTCGACCAGTTTGACAGCCCGCGGTCTCGACGCCGTACGGTGAGCTTTCAGGTAAGTCCCGTCGATCATGATTGTCTGCAGCGTGGCACTTGCGGCAAAAGCTTAACTTTTTACAATTCAACGCCTCATGTTCCCCCTCCGCCTAGATGATCATTTCTCATTTGGAAAAACCCTGTGCATGAAGCGTTCATGCGTTTCCAATCGGTCGGCTCGGGGAACAGGCTTTGTCTAGGATACCCACGCTGATAGCCGTCGAAGCTGTTAATCTTTCCCAAGGGGCAAAAGAGTATTTGATTGCCGCCGAATTTAACGGTGCCTGTTGGTCTAGTTCTCAACCGGAAGCGGACGTTGTCGAGGAGCTTACGAAAGCCAAAGCCGTGATCAAGATCGAAGGCGGACTAAAGATTACCAACCGAGGACTAGTTCATCGGTACCATCTTACTTCCGTAACCTATGGAAAAATGCTCCCAAGTCCGGAACTATACGTTTAGTTATGGCGGGGCCTAAGATGCGCTGCCGCGATCGGCATTTAGGTGGGCTGCGACGTCTTGACGTCCCCCCTGTTTGTTAGTCCATTTTGAGCGAGAGTTTTCCGGCCTTGTGAAGCCTTCGGGCAAGGAGCTGGAAATGAAGAAATCTAGGTACACAGACGAGCAGATTGCCTTTGCGTTGAAGCAGGCGGAAACCGGTACACCGGTGGCCGAAGCTATCCGGCGGATGGATTTCAGAGCAGACGTTCTACCGTTGGAAGAAGGTGTACGGCGGTCGGCGGTCTGGGTGTCGGCGAATTGAGGCGCCTGAAGCAGCTCGAGGATGAGAACCGACAGCTGAAACAGCTGGTTGCCGACCTGAGCCTGGACAAACACATCCTGCAGGACGTTCTGGCAAAAAACGCTCTGACGCCTGGACGACGGCGCGAGCTCGTCGCGTACGTCCAGGCGTCCCATGCCGTGAGCGAACGGCGGTTGCTCGGCGCTGGGCGTCGAGCGGTCGTCGGTGCGCTACATCTCCCACAAGCCGGATCAGACACCGCCGGTGGTGCGCATCCGTGATCTTGCGGCAACGCGGACGCGCTATGGTTATTTCCGGATCTACATCCTGCTGCGCCGGGAAGGATAGGTCGTGAACCACAAACGCGTCTACCGGCTATATCGGAATGATGGACTGAGCCTTCGGCTCAAGAAGCCAAGGCGCAACGTCA
>Ga0308169_10001014_pt1 | contig 35626 bp, 31 predicted proteins | sample PhyBR1_2_FD_202139 | JGI IMG/M metagenome (GOLD analysis project Ga0308169, IMG submission 202139) | Phyllosphere microbial communities from UC Gill Tract Community Farm, Albany, California, United States - DLSLSB.R1 | ecosystem: Host-associated > Plants > Phyllosphere > Unclassified | place...
TTGCTGCAGGGTGGTGTAGTCGGGGGTGTCGTCGGTGCCGAACACGCTGTGGCAATTCTTGCCGTCGCTGTCGCAGGACTGGGCGCCCTGGTTCATGAAGGTCGTGATGACGCCGGCTGCCTGCGCCTTGGCCACGCTCTGGTTCTGCACCAGCGTGGGGTTGGAGATGACGCCGTTGGACTGCGGCGGGCCGTCGGCATGCGCGGCCGCCGCGAACGAAAGCGCGAAGAGGACCGTCAGCGCACGGAGGCATGGTTTCTGCGTCATAGTTCACAGGATACAAGTGGGTATTGCCATAGTATATTGCTAAAACTATGATATGTCATGCAATTATTGCCGTGGATGCATTCCGGGCATGAGTGCCCGTTCCAGCGTGGCAAATGAAAAAAGCCGCTCGAAAGCGGCTCTCTAGGTGGTGCAGCGGGCTGTTACGACTTGCTCTCGTAATCCGTGCAGGTGTTCACTGGCGGGTCGTAGTGAATATCCATGCCGGGGCGGAGGAAGTCCATCGGGACGTAGCCGACCACGCTCTTTTTGGGCGTCTGGCACGAATCGATGTGGCCATCCCGATAACTCGCTGGGGTGTAGCCATCTTGGCAAGTCCAGGATTGCAGCGGAGCGACGGTCGAGCCGGAAGACGTCCGGCACGAGTCGATATGCCCGTCGCGATAGCTCGCCGGGGAGGTGCCGTCCGGGCAGCTGTACGTATGGATAGGCGATATTTTCGTGTACGACAAGTGATAGAAAGTCAGGTTCGCCGCGCAGCTTGTGTTGATTGGGTCGCACGGCTGGGTCACATCGACGTCAACGCGCACATCGTACTGGCAGTCGCCATTCCAGTCTGGCGACAGCGCGGCAGCCTGGTCCAGGTGCGTGCGACGAGAAAAGTCAACGCTGATGGGTACCCAGCCCCGGTGGCAGTCACCGTCCATGCCGTACGCGCGGACCTGGAGCAGAATCGGCTGGCCATTATCACCGCCAGTCGTGTCGCAATAGTACTGCGACTCCATCTTGTCCACGCCGGGTGCACCGAATTCGCCGTTAGCGAGGCTTTTGTTGATGAATTGCCCCGGGGTGCAGCGCGGGACAACCAGCACCGTGGCCGGGCTGACGGACACATTGCACGAATGGTCAGTCTGCGAGCGGGCCTCGTGGCAGGTTTCCTGCGGCCGGGTGCGCGTGTAGCTGATTTTCTCCGTGGTGTAGTCCTGCTTGGTGGTGCAGCTTCGGGTAGCGACCGGCACCTCGGCGCTGCAAGACTCCGTCCAGGTGGTCGTGTTGACCACCTTGTTCAGGCACTGGGGCGTCGTGCCGCAGTCCTGTCCCTCGACCGCCACCTGTGCCGTTTTCTGTCCGGGCTTGATGCCGCTCTCGTTGGTGTAGTTCGGGTCGCACACCGTAATCTTGCCGTCCGACGCGATGCCGCTGCCGATTTGCTGCAGGCACTCCGAGCCGTTCCGGGCGTACTGCTGCTGGAACTGCGGAATCTTCTCGTTGGCCTGCAGCTTGACAATCGAATCCCACTGCGCCGTGTTCGCGCCCGGATTAGGCACCGAGGATGGGCCTTGGACCATCATATCCTTGGTCACCTGGGTCTTGTGGCGATAGGCGATTTTCAGGCCGACAGCGGTGCGCTTGGACTCGCTGTTGACGAAGCTTTGCACAATCTTCACCGCGGTCATATTGTCCGAGTCAGCCGTGAAGCTGGCCAGCTGGCCGCCGTTCAGCGCCGGGTAGAAGATGAGGCCCAGGCCGTTCTTCGACTTCTGGTCCTCGGTGGCGCTGGTCGGCAGGCTCGCCTGCCAGCTGACGGTCTGTGGCGCGCTCCAGCCGTCCAGACTGCCCACGGGCTCGGTGTCGCAGGCCGGACGCCGGCACACATAGCCCGCCGGCGGCCGATAGTTCGCCGCGGTCGGGTCATTGGAGCAGTCGACCTGGTTGGCCGGCGGGGTAATCGGGTTGCTGCGCGCCGGCGCCGAGCACACCTGCACCGTCACCTGTGCATCGCCATTGGCGTTGACCAGGCAGTCGGTGACCTTGACCGCAATGCCGGCCACCTTCTTTACGGACGTGTCGCCGCAGGCCAGCGCCAGGGTGCCCAGCTGCGAGGCCACCGCGTTCGAGCTGCCGCCGTCCTCGTCGGTGTTGTTGCCAAGGAACGAGAAGGCCTGCACGCCGGTGAGCGACTGGCTCGATTGCTGCAGGGTGGTGTAGTCGGGGGTGTCGTCGGTGCCGAACACGCTGTGGCAATTCTTGCCGTCGCTGTCGCAGGACTGGGCGCCCTGGTTCATGAAGGTCGTGATGACGCCGGCCGCCTGCGCCTTGGCCACGCTCTGGTTCTGCACCAGCGTGGGGTTGGAGATGACGCCGTTGGACTGCGGCGGGCCGTCGGCATGCGCGGCCGCCGCAAACGAAAGCGCTACGAGGGCTGTCAGCGCTCGGATGGAAATTTTCGGATTCATGGGTGGGAATCTCATACAGGATATGGATAGTATACCACTTTAACCGTGTTCTGTCATGCGCTGGCGTTGTCACGGCCATGTATCAATGAAAAAAGCCCGCCGAATGTGGCGGGCTTTTGCCAGGCAGGCACGAGGTCAGTTTTTCTTCTCCGCCTTTTTGCGCGCGTCCAGCTGGTGTTTGGTGGTTTCCTTTGCGTTCTGCTCACATGCAGTCTGCGCCGGTTTGGAAATCTTCTCGACGGCGTCCAGACCCTTTCTCGGATTAACCAGGTCCTGGTCGGACACTTCCTTCATGATACAGTCGCAATAATTTGCAGCGTTCAGATAGCCTGCCCCGAACAGCGCTTCCATCTCGAAGGACGTCATCTTCCAGACGCGGTTGCTTTCGACCAGGGTTTTCGCGGCTTTCTTCTGGTCCTCGGTGTAGCGGTTTTTGGTGTCGAGCCGGATGCCGTCGGCAGCGTCCTTCACCAGGCCGCGCGCGCAGGCCTCGGAATAGGTGCCCCGGAGAAACCGCAGCATGTCGGGTTCGTTAAGATATTTCTGCTGAACCAGCGGGTCGGACAGGCGCAGGTTTTTCACCTTGGCGGGCTCGCGTGCGGAATCCTGGCCGAGACCGACTCGGGAGCCAGCGGTCTCGACGCTTTGTGCAAAAGCACCTGCGCAAGTCACCGCGAGAATAGTTGTCACTACAATTCGTTTCATGGAAACCTTCACTTCTGGTTAAAGGACTGGAGGGCGGCCTCGAACAGGGCGTTGATGCGATACACCGCATCCTCCATGACCTGTGCGTTCGTATAGAGCTGTGCCGCGGAGAAGTGCCAGTCGAGGAGCATTTCGCTGGAGCCCAACTGCGTGAGCACCGGCGCCTTGGCGCCGAAAGCCTTGACTACGCGCTCGCGCGCGGCCGGGCCGACTGTCGCAGGCAACCGCACGCCGATGCGTAGCTCATTGCCCTGCTGAAGCACGCACAGGCGGAAGTTGCGGCCCTTGGCGGGGCTCTCCAGAATGGAGAGGTAGCCGCGCGCGGCGTTAACCACCCACTCGTCGTCGGAGATGTCCCTGGAGGGCGAGCCGGCCAGGGGGTCTCCGAGCAACTGCGCATCGGGCCGCTGGCCTGGGCGCAGATAGGTGCGCGCCGCGACAAACAGCACTTCACGGCCGGCGATGAGCCGTTTGCGCCCGGCCAGGTAGTCGTCCAGGGAAGTAATGCTGCCCGTGGCGGGCAGGCTCTCGGCATCCGTAGACATCATCAGTCCTTCGCACCGAACTGGACGTTGTGAATGTCGTTGGCCGCCAGCTTGTCCAGCACTTGGGTTACAGCCTGGAAGGCCGCACCCTTGTCAGCAAAGACGCGTGCCACGGTGGCGCCCTTCATGCGGCCCTGCACCTTGGTCCAGTCCGTGACCTGCCCGCCCTCCAGCCATACCGAACCGTCGGCATGCACTTCGAAGGTGATGGCGGTGTCCTGGGTCATTACCGCACCGGAGGCCGTGGTCGGCAGGTCGACGTTGATGGATTTCGCCATGAACGGGGTCAGCAGCAACAGAACAGCGACCAGCACCAGCAGGACGTCCAGCATGGGGACGATGTTGATTTCGGCCGCCGGGTGGCGGCTCAGCTTGCGCGCCATATCAAGCCTCCTCGGATGCAGCCGTCGCCGCCTGGCCAGCCGCTTCAGCGGACGGCTCGCTCTCGGGAAGCAGAACCAGGATGACGCGGTGTGCAACCAGCGACAGGATGGCAGTGCCCAAGCCCCACAGCGTCGCGTAAAGGGCTTGCCCGATAGGCTGGGCGATTGCGGCCACATTCAGGTTGCCGCCGCCGATGCCGCCCAGGGCCTGGATGATGTGCCAGACGGTTCCGAACAGGCCGACGTAGGGTGACACGCCGGCCAGCAGCGACAGCGCAGCCAGGGTGTTGGTGGTCTCGGCGTCGAGCGGCTTGCCGCGGCGGACGTGGAAGGCCAGGTACAAGCCGGCGACGGCCAGGGTCGCGGCAAGGAACAGCAGGGTGTACAGCGCGTATTGAACGATATTGCCAATCATGGGTAAGCTCCAGTTAAGTCAGGTCAGAATCAGGGAAGAAAATCGTTGTTGCCATAGTCCAGCACCAGGTCGAGCTGCCATAAAGGCTCGTTGCCCGGCACGCGGATAAGCTTGTCCGTGGAGTAGCTGCGCGAGCGCATTGCTTTCAGAATCAGGCCGTCACGCATCGTGTCTCCACCGCTGCGGATGATGCCGAACCGCACGACATGGCCTTCCGCATTGACGAGCAACCGGATGTACACCTGGCGTGGCTTGATTTCGAAGGGGTCGGCCGCGGTGTCACCGATGGGCGCATCTTCGGCCATCAACTGACCGCCGGGCATCGAAACCTGGGCCGGCGGCAGCACCGCCACCGGCTGCGTGACCTCATCGGCACTAGGCGTGGTTTCCTGCGCCGCCTTGACCGCCTTCGGCAGACTGGTCTCTCGCTTGGCTGCGACTACCGGCGCATTGACCGGCTCAGGGCTGGGGGCCACGGCCTCGGCAACCTGGTCGGTATTGCTGGGCGCGCTCTGCGCCGCCTGCTTCGGCCCGGCCAGCACCGCAACGGAGAACCGGGCAGCATTCAAGCTCGGAGGCACCGGCGTGCCCACGACATGGCCGCGTACGAGCAGGGCGGCCAGCAGGGCTGACGAGACGAGTGCGCCGAGCACATAGCCTTTGGCCAGCGTCGCGCGGGAGGAGGGGGCTCTATTTCGCATCGGTGCGGCCTTTCCATTTTGCATAGATGTTCTGCCAGTGCCCGATAACCTTGCGGGCATACCGGGTACCTGCCTCGACGCGCTCGGGGGTGTCCAGTGAGCCCACGTTGTAGCGGGCAATCGCGCGCGGCCAGTTCGGCTCACGAACTTTGTAGTAGGCGAGCACGTAGGCGCCGGCATAGATGTTGGCGCAGGCGTTGTTGGTCAGCACCGAGGCCGTATATCCCCACGGAGAAAAGGTCGGCAACCATTTGTCCGAAATCTGCGTAGGGCCGTAGTAAGTGCCATGGGGCCGCGGATAGGCCTTGCCCACCTTGCCGTTTTCCTGGCGTACCATCGCCACCAGCAGTTCGGCCGGGACGGCGTAGTGCACCGATGCCTGCGCAACGCACGCCGGCGGAATCTCGGGAGGGAGTTCTGCTGCAAGCCAAAACATGTTGTAAGTCCTAGTAAGAATTTTAGTATATCGTATAATGCCATTTATCGCAACAAGATGATGAACTGCGCGGACCGGTCGACGGCGCTCGCCCGCTCCGCCTGCCACAAGCGGGGCCAGCGGCAGTTCGACCCGGTGCTATACGCAACTAGGACTAACCGCTGGGCGTACGCCTGGCTCTACAATGAGGACATAGATATGAACATCACCAAAACCCAAGCCGAGGCCCTGAACAATCTCATCCCGTACCTCCTCGAACGAGGGTTCACAGTAGACGCGGAGCAGCAGGCTGAAATGCTGGCTCGACTTGAAGGCCACGAAGACGCAAAGGCGCGTGAGCTTTACTTAGAAAATGCCCGTAAGCTATGCGTTTACAAGGTCGACCTGCTGCATCTCGATGAAAAGGGATTGCCAATTGACGAGAAGGTGCGTGCAACTCCGCCGGTGGCAACCTTTTCAGACCTTCAGGCCGCCTACGACTACGCATCAGAGATTACCGATTGGTGGCGAGTTGTGGCTGCTGTGTATGATGGCAACGGTACTCGCCGATGCAGCATGGATGTCAAAGGTGAATACGCCGTGCGCTATGTGGCCAGCCCCAAGCGAGACGCCAAGAGAAACCTGGAGTCATTGCGCGGAGTATGTGTACAGGGTACGGTTTTCACCGCCCACACAGGATATAGCGACCTCAGGTCCACTGCATTGGTGGTGGCGCAGACCAAAGCCGCCTGCGAAGCGCTGAAAGCAAAAACCGGGAGGCCCGTCATGCAGTTCGTGGTGAACCTGGAAACCGACAAAATCATCTGGCGAACAACAGTGTAAGCGGGCGCAGCCCTCTGCGCTTATGGTGTCCTCAAAGCCTGCCGTCCGGCAGGCTTTTCTTTTGCCAGTGAGCGCCTTGTCTCGACCGAGCTGTTACCAAGCGACCACGCTGCGTATGCGCCACTTGGGGCATAGCCCCCGCGGCGCACCGGCTTCGCAAAATGCAAAAACCCGCCAACAGGCGGGTCTTCACTGGGCCGGGCCTTGGCTTATTCGCCGTCGGCGCCTGCGGCCGGCTCTTCTTCCAGGCCTTCGGCATCGACCACCTGCAGGCGGTCAGCGACCAGCTCGTTGGTAACGAAGCCTTCGGACACGATGTGCTTGAGCACGCCCTGGGTGTGGCCGGTCACGTCGACCAGGCTGCCAATCTTCAGGTGGTCCTTGCACTTCTCGTAGACGTACGGCGGCACGCGAATCAGGGCCACGTTCAGGAACTGGACGGCCTGGTCGGTACGCTGGCGGGACGGGCCATACTGCACCACGATGACTGCGGCGGGACCCTTCTTGGTCGGCTTGTTGTTGACGTCGATGCGCTTGACTTCGCCCGACATCACGAAAGTGTTAATCGTCATAATTTTAACTCCAAAGGTAAACAGGTTTAGGGCGGGTGCCCAACTAAAAAATCAGGGCCATGCTCGACCCACTCACCATGAGCTCCTGCCTTTCAGCAGGAGTGCGCCGCCGGCTTGCGTACTACGGGTGCTGCTTTGTGCTTGTGCTTGCGAACCGGCTTGCTCATCTTTTTAGGAGCAGCCTTGGCAGCCTTCACACGCTTGTTTGGCGCAGCGTCGTTTGTCAGCAAAACTGTGGTCTGCTTGTATAGCGCAGAACATGCAGCATGTTTGTCGTGCTCGCCGGCGAAGTCGTCGGCTTTCTTGCAATCTGCCGTCAACTCAAGACAGTTTTTTCGCGCAGATTTTTCTTTGGCTTTGGGGTTTGCGCACGCCGGGGCCTGAACTTGCAGCACCTGCCACGCGGCGCCTTCCGTCGAGGCCAGCAGCGCGTTGGCCTCCGGGATGCTCAGTGCCCGAACTTCGAATGCCGAAGCACCGTCGCGAATGGTGCGCTCGAGCGCCGGGTCCAGCGGGTTTACGACCGGGTCGAGCGTAAGGGTTTGGGCGTGCGCGGCGCCCGCGAGGACGATACCGGCTGCCAGGAACAGCGAGGACATTACTTTCAACATTGATTTCTCCGGTCAGGATGCGGGCTGGGCGACGTTTTTCGTCAATTCACGGTACACGAGCTGCACCAGGCTTATGGGTTCTGGGGCGTCACGGGAAGAGAGGCTCTTGATAACTTGGCCGTCCTTGACCCATACGAACACCGGCACCTGTACGGCGCCGGACATGTTCACCAGCCGGCCAGCTTTCGCCTCTGACAACATGGTGTCGTCGCTGCCGGCTCGCTCGGCGATAGCCGCAAGATTGAAATTCGGCTCGAGCTTGAGCGCGTTTTCGGGGACTTGCCGGCGTTCCAGGTACGCGATGACTTGGGACACGGTCTCAAACAGCATGCCTTCCCGCTGCAGGCCGTCAAAAACAGCATCGCGAACCAGGCCCTCGGCCAACGGAAACAGGTCGCGGGTCGCGTAATAAACACGGTCGGGCCACAGCGACTGGCCTTCCCACGCCACCGGCGCGAATCGCAGGTCCTGCCCTATGTCGCGGGCGGCTTGCTGCAGCCGGGTGAAATGGTCATTTATCAGTCGGCAGCGGGGACAGTGAAGGTTTGCCAGCTCGACCACGACGATGCCGGATGGGCTGGCCGGAAGCCCAGGGGACGTACTGTACTGGGCGAGCGCACGCGCTGCCGGCAGCAGTGTCAACCCCGCGGCTGCGGCGCCGGCAAAGCCAGCACGAAGAAAGTTGCGGCGATTCACTGGGCAGCTCCCGGAGCGGGTGCCGCAGGCTGCGGCTGGACAGGGGGCTGCTCAGCTTGCGCGGTCTTGGCGGCGTCCGTAGCAGCATCCGGAGCCTTCGGCCCTTCAGCCTTGATGAGGCCAGCAGCCACAGCCTTGTTGTAGTCCTCCTGATACAGCAGGCGCCACACCATGTACTGGCAACTGTAATTCATCTTGTCGGACCAGCGCACCGACGTGTCCGTGTGCTTCTCCGAAGCCAGGGCCGTGGTCGACGTGACCAGGTTGCCGGCCCAGTGAATCGGCTCGCACACACGGACGATGCGCTCCGAAGGCAGCGGTGCAGCAAATACCCAGAACACAAAAATCACCAGGGGAATACCCAACAAAATTTCTTTAACTTGCGTCATCGCGTCACATCCAGCTGAAACCAGCGTTTGGGGATAAAGGTGGACCGAAGTCCGATTTATTTGTTAGTATATCGTCGAATACCACATTCGTCAACTTAGCCCCCGGCGCTATACCGTTACGGACACATACGCGCCGTGCATGACACGGCTAACCAGTTAACTACAGAAAAGAGGATAAACAATGGCTACAGTTGCAAAGACCCCGAAGGTCGAGACGCTCACCTTTCAGGTTGCTGAAATCAAATTCAGCAAAGATGGCTTCCATATCGTTCGCACGACCCGTGGCGATAGCGTGCAGGGCAAGTTCGCTGCGCGCATCGGCCACTGCTACAAGTCGGAAGGCGTGTGGGACCTGGATTCGCCGAAAGCAGTCCAGTGGGGCCCGTCGTTTAAGCTCGAATCGGCAGTTTCGGTTCGCATGACTTCGCCTGAGGCACTGGGTCGATTCCTGGTGCTGCAACTGAAGGGCAAGGGCGTTGGCGAAGCCGTTATCGGAGCCCTGGTCGAAGCCGTCAAGGCGGACAACCTGGACCTCGAGGAACTGCTCGACAAGGCCCAGCGCGACGTGCTGGTGGAATGCGTCGGCTCGCGCAATGCGAAGAAGATGGACGTCCTTCTGGACATCTGGCCGAAAATCAAGCCGGCGGCGGACCTCATGTCGCCACTGCTCGGTTATGGCCTGTCCGAAGCGATGGCGGAGACGGTGCTCGCCCTGTACGGCAACAAAGCCGTGCAGATGGTGGAGGACCATCCGTACGACCTCATCCTGCGCGTGGACGGCGTGTCTTTCCTGAAGGCGGACAAAATCGCCATGAAGGTTGGCCGCATCGAGAAGACCGACCCGATTCGCCTGCGTGCTGCGATGTCGATGGGGATGCGCGATGCCACGACCAATGGTGACATTGGTGTGCGCCGCAAAACCCTGCTCGACAAGACCATGCCGCTGGTGAACGAGTCCATCCTGGAAAACGGCCGTCGCAAGATGGCCCCGGGCGTGGTGCCTGTCGTCTCCCTGGCACTTCTCACGAAGACGCTGGACGAGATGATTCGCGGTGTCTACACCGATGCGGATGGCTCGGAGTGCGCATTCTCCAGCAATTTGATGGAGTTTGCGGACGAGAAGGGCGAGATGGTGGTCTGGTACAAGCCGCTCGTGGATGCTGAAGAGCTGATTGCCGCAAGGCTGGTCAAGTTCAACACACCCGCGCGGCCTGACCTGGTTACCCTCATCGACGGTGTCGCTGCCTCCTTGGGTATCAAGGAGCTGGCGCCGGAGCAGCGTGCGTCGGTGGAGATGATTCTGATGAATCCTGTCTCCGTCGTCACGGGCGGCCCTGGTTGCGGCAAGAGCTTCCTGCTGAAAGTGGCCCTGGCCATCTTCGACAAGGCCGGGCTGAAGGGCAACCTCACAGCACCGACCGGCAAGGCGGCCAAACGCATCACCGAGTCGACCGGTCGTCGCGCACAAACGCAGCACTCGCTCATCGGCTTCCAAGGCGGTGGTCGTTGCGCGTTTGACCAGACGTGCCCGCTGCCGGCCAACTACCTCGTCATCGACGAGGCGTCGATGGATGACACTGAGCTGATGGCAGCCACGTTGAACGCAGCAGCCAATGGCTGCCGCATCATCATCGTCGGTGACGTCGACCAGCTGGCATCGGTCGGCCCTGGCCAGGTGTTGCGTGACCTCATCCGTGCAGGTGTGATTCCAGTAACCCGTCTGACGAAGGGCTTCCGTTTCAGTGGCGGCATCGCCACCGCGGCGCGCACCATCAATGCGGGCATCATGCCGGAGTCGTCGGAAGACGGGCAGTTCGTTGTTGTGGACACCGAAACTCCGACCCAGGACCTGATGGAAACCGTCAAGGCCCTCCTGCGCAAGGGCGTGAATCCGGATGACATCCAGATTCTCTCTCCGACGCATGCGGGTGACGCGGGTTGCACGGCCCTGAACAAGGCCATGCAAGCGTTGCTGAATCCCGAGCCGGCAGGTGGCACCAACCAGCGTCTGCGCCGTGACAATGGCGACGTTCGCGTCGGTGACCGCGTCATCCAGCTCAAGAACGACAAGGACTTGGGCCTGGTGAATGGTGATGTCGGTTGGGTCACGGACATCTCGTCCGACCTGACCGTCACGCTCCTGCTGCCGGACCGCGACAAGCCAGTTGTAATGAGCCGCGACCAGGCCCAAAACCTGAGCCTGGCTTATTGCATCACCGTGCACAAGAGCCAGGGTGCGGAAGCTCCCTACGTTCTGATTGCACTGGACCGTGGAGCTAGCTTTATGCTGCGTCGCAATCTGGTGTACACGGGCGTGACGCGCGCCAGCAAGCAAGGCTACGTGTTCGCTGCACGTACCACGCTGGCTGGAGCAGTTCACCGTGGTGAGCCGGCAGAAGGTAGCCGTCGTACTTCGCTGGTTAGCAAGCTGCTCGCGGCATTCGCAGGTCGCATGCCGGTCGTAAAGGCGCCGGTCGCCAAACCGGTTGACCCGCTGGCAAAGGCAATGCTGGCAGATGTCGACTTGGACCTCCCATTCTGACCCAGGGCTGGTTTAAGTCATACAAGTAACTCTCGAATCCCGGACCGTCATGGTTCGGGATTTTTTTCCGTCATACGGGGTGGTTTCAGTTTGAGACGCCGCCTGCTTGAAGCTATACACCCTGTAGCGTTTAAAACACGAAGGTCGTATCCGATGTCATTCCATAAATACCTGATTAGTGCAGCGGTCCTGAGCGCGATGAGCGCCGCCTCCGCTTTGGCAGCCCCACCCGCTGCGGCCGGTGGCAATGCCGTCATTGTTCAGCTGGCGCCCAACCTTATCTCGGCCGCACCCGACCTGAGCGATGCGCGCGTTCGCGACCGCACCGGCTTTGGCAACTTGCGCCCGGAGGTCCTTGCGCACATCCAGCAGCTGGAAAAATCCTATGGCTTCAAGGCCAAGCACGGCTTCAGCCAAGTCCTCAAGGGTTTCAGCGCGGACTTGACCCCGGCGCAGATTGCCCAGCTCAGGGCGAACCCCGCTGTGCGCTTGGTCGAGCCGGACGCCAAGATGTTTGCCGTGGCGCAGGCGCTACCTTGGGGCATCTCGAGCACGGGTGCTACCAACTCACCGGCCGCGCTCGCCGGCGACGGTCTGGATAATGGCACGAGCTTGGCGCAAGTACGCGCCTTCGTGGTGGACACCGGCGTCGCACTGCACCCGGACATCAACGTTGGCACCCAGGTGAACTACGTGGGCGACGGCATCGCCGGCGACTGCAATGGTCATGGCACGCATGTGGCAGGCACTATCGGCGCGCGCGACAACGATGCGGCGGTCGTCGGCATGGCGCCAGGCGTCCAGGTCCTGCCGGTGAAGGTGCTTGACTGCTCCGGCAGCGGCAGCGCGAGCAACCTCATCAAGGCGTTCGACTATGCAGCGTCGACCGCGACCGCCAACCCGAACATCAAGTACGTGCTCAACGCGAGCATCGGCTTCCCGCCAGGCACCACCGTGGCCACGCTGGACACGGCTGTCCAGAACGCGGTGGCGGCCGGCGTGTTCGTCGCGGTAGCGGCCGGCAACGATGGGACGGACAGCTGCGGCAACACGATGGTGAACCTGTCGAACTGGCAGAGCTATACCGGGGTGGTGGCCGTCGGCGCGATTGACTCTGCCAACCGTGAGGCCTCGTTCTCGAATTACGGCACATGTGTGGGCGTCTGGGCGCCGGGCGTGTCGGTGTTGTCGACCTCGAACTCGCTGGGCACGGCAACCATGAGCGGCACCTCGATGGCCACGCCGCATGTCACCGGCGCAGCAGCGCTCATCAGGGCCACCGAGCCCGATTTGACGCCGGCGCAGGTTGACGCCCGCATCAAATCCCTGGCAGCTGCCGTAGGCACGGTCAGCAAGGATGGCCGGTCTGTCGTGAGCCTGAACATCGCCAGTGTGGCGCCGCGCCTGGTGTCCGCCGCTACGGTTACACCGGCCGTCCTGGATTTCGGCACCAGCCGGTTCGCGAAGAATGCAAAGGTAGTGGGCTCCGTGAGCATCCAGAATACGGGTGGCGCACCGATGTCGCTGACTGGATTTGCCAACGTGCCCCGCGGCGTGTCGCTGAGCGGCCAGAACTGCGTCAATGTGGCGCCAGGGTCGTCCTGCACGGCGACCTTTACCCTTGACGCCAGCAAGAAAACCACGATTTCCGCCACCGTGGCGACGCAAGGAGCCTATCGCAACGGTTCCTTCACGATGCGAGCGACGGTGAATTAAGGCAAGAATTGAGGTAGAACTGTAACGAGGTAGATTCGGTTCATTGGATTCGGAACCAGGAAAAGGGCCCTTTGCTGGGCCCTTTTCCTTTGTGCCGTCAGGCGGCCTTGCGCTTGCGCAGCTCCCGCGCCAGCGCCTGGGCTGCGGCAGGCAGCTCCAGCATGAAGTCACGGCTCGGCAGGCAGAATGACTCCGACAGCACGGCCATCACGTCCGCCTCGATACGGCTGAGCGCGTCGAACAGTGCGTCGTGGCCCGGGTAGTCCATACCGGCAAAGCCACGCAGCAGCTGCTGCTCGCAGTCGTCGGTCGAAAGCTTCGCCCGACGCTCGTCGCCCAGGCCGAGCAGGTGGCTTCGAAGCACATCCGCATACTGCAGCAGGTCCGGCCGGAGATTCAGGACCTGGCGCCAGGCAGGCGCAGACGAATCCCATGGCAGGTTGCGCAGGCGCAGCGCCAGCATTGCGGCTTCAGGCATTTGCCGCTCGGCGAACGTCAGTGCCGGCGTGCCGACAGGCAGACACGGGTAGAGCCTGCTCTCCGTGAGGTACGCCACCTCGTGGCTGGCAAATGGTCCCTTCGCGAACGGAACGAGCCGTCCTACGACTGCGCGCAGCATGTCGATACTGCACACGGTCGACGACTGGACCGGCGCCGGCTGCAGGGCAAGGCGTCGCAGCGTGGCCAGCGGGTCCTCTGGCGCAGTAGGAGCCGGCGCGGCCATAGGCTGTGCCGCCGGCTTCGGTGCCGCCGGCGCGGGGGCGCTTGCTTTGACCACTTCGAGCTTGACCGGGGCCTTTTCCGTCTTGGCCTTCATGCCGTGCGTCACGTCGAAGCCGCGGGCTTTCGCCATCTCGAAGTACCCGGCCAGCTTCGTGCCCTTGGTGAAGCCGGGCAGGGCGTCCAGCGCAATCTTGCAGTAGCGCTTGGTGGTCAGCCGCTTGTCGAGCACCGTGATAACGCCGTGGTCTTCCTCCCGGCGGATGAGCCGGCCGGCAGCCTGAATCAGCATGGTCAGCATGTCGGCCAGGTACGCCTGTTCAAACCAGGCCTTGCCCAGGTGGTCCCGGCGGGCTTCTTCGACCGGGTCGCCCGGCACCGCGAACGGCAGGCGCGTGATGACCACGTGGCCGCAGTACCGGCCCGGCAGGTCCAGACCCTCGGCCATCGAATCGAGGCCCATCAGCACCGAGCGCTTGCCGGCGTCGATACGTGCCTTGTGCATGGCCACCAGCTCGGGAATCGGACCCATGTCCTGCGTCAGGGTCACGGCGGCGATGTCGGCCGGCAGCGCGCGCGCGATGCGGCGCATGCTTTCGCGCGAGGTGAACAGCACCAGCATGCCCGGGGCAACGTTGCCGCGGTAAAGCCGCTCGAGCTTGTCCTGCAGCTCCGCTTCGAACCCGGGGAAGCCCGGTTCGTTCTGCATGTCCGGCAGATGGAGGTAGCCACGGGTGTAGTCGAAAACCGGCGGCAGCGCCGCGGTCACCGCATGCCCAGGCAGTCCCGTCTTATCCCGGAACCGTTGGAAGGAACCGGCAATCTGCACCGTAGCCGACACCATTGCGACAGGGAATTCCGACCGCCACAGCAAGTGCTCCAGCACGTCCTGGCCTTCGAGCGGCTGGGTGTTGAGCTGGATACGGTCGTCGCGCGTGCGCGTCACCCATCGCACAAGCCGCTCGCGCGAGCAGAACAAGTCCAACCCTTCGTGCAGGTCCTTGGCCAGGCGCTGGTACTTGTAGGTCTGCGCCAGCATGCGGACTGCGAACGCTTTCTCGGCGCCGGCCGCATCCTCGGCATATTCGGCATAGGCCTTGGACGTCAACTTCAGCGCGGTCAGCAGTTCCAGCGCGTGGCCCGCAAGGTCGATGACACGCTCGAGCAACGCGGGCTCTGGCTCACCCAGGCCCCAGCTGCTGGTGCCGCTCGGGGAGAACTTGCACGAACCGGCGAGAGATGTAGCCAGCGCATCCATGTTCCCGACCAGGAGCGAAGCGCCGACGCTGAACACGTCCGCCGAGAACTCGGTAGAGCGCGACAGGGCCTTGGCAATGCGCGGCGCGCCCAGCGTCGCTTCCCCAAATGCTTCCAGCTTTCGCAGCCAATCGGTGTCCGACAGGTGCGCGGTCGCCTGCTTGGTGGCGACCGCCTTATCCGGCAGGTTATGCGCCTCGTCGAAAATGAGCGCATAGCTCTTCGGCGGCAGCGCAGTGGTGGTCTGCTCTTCCGCGCGCTGAGCCAGGTCGGCCAGGACGATGTCGTGATTGGCCACGATAACCTGCGCTGTGGCGAGCTTCTGGCGCGACGCCATGTACGGGCACTTTTCGAAGTGCTCGCAGGCCCGGTTCACGCAGGTGTCGCTGCTGGCGCCGCACGATGCAGCCCAGCAGCCCGGAATTGTGCCCGGCCAGTTGTCGCGGTCTCCATCCCACTCGCCATTGCGCCACGCCTTGAGCATGTCCAGTGCGATAGGGATGCCGCCATCGGCGACATGCTTATCCGCCTGGAACATGTCGAACTGGCCATCCTGCATCTTCTTGTCTTCGAGCAGCGCGGCCGTACGCGGGCAGAAGTACCGGCCACGGCCCTTCGCTACGGCCACCTTGCGCGGGTCGACGGCGCCAACGGCAGCCAGGCGGGGGATGTCGTGACGGATGATTTGCTCCTGCAGCCCTACCGTCGCGGTGGCCACCACAACCGGTACCGGCTTGCCGGAATGGGCCTGGGCATCCAGGGCGCCAGCCAGGTAGCCAAGCGTCTTGCCTGTTCCCGTCGGCGCCTCGCCGCAGAACACCCCGCCGGAGCTCACGGCATCGCGCACGTACCGGGCAAGGGTCAGCTGGGAGGCGCGCGGGGCCAGACCGAAGCGGTCAGTCATCGCGGAGAAAATGTCGGTCAGCGTCGGCAAAGGCATCAACGCAGCCGGAGATGCAATCTTGGCTGTGGCGGTCATGAGTGTAGGGGCTAAAAAGGTCAAGAGTAGTATTCCATTTTTCCCCTATTTTGTCAAGTTTAGCGGCGGCGCTGCAGAAGGCTCACCGTGCTCGCGCCAAGGTGGCACGCAATTTGCTATTTAAACATATATGTATGTAAGCATATATGTAGGTAAGGGTTAACTACCTCATTGTATAGGATGTCGACCCTGCGCGCCACCGAACCTTGAGCTGCGCTTTTTCCCAGTTCACTGCCGTATGAGACCTTTTTTCCTATACGAAGTGAGGTTTCAAACTGGTGTTGGTCAACTAAACTGAGAGGAAAATAAATGAACAAACAAAAAGCAGTTGTGCAGGAGATGTTGCCTTTTACCGTCGAGTTGGCGGCTGATACGCAGGCACTGCGCGCGGCGGTGCAGATTAGGCAGATGGCGTATGCTCGCCACCTGCCGGATGTCGCGAAAACGATGGTTGACGCGGAAAGCTGGGATTTCCGTGAGGGTGCCGTCGTGCTGGTTGCAAAGTCGAAGCTCGACGGCACGCCCATCGGCACGATGCGCATCCATACCAACGAGTTCGCACCGCTGCCGCTCGAGCAATCGTACGAACTGCCCGAGAAACTGACTCGGCTGCGGCTGGCCGAGGCGACACGCCTGGGCGTCGAAGCCGACAGCACGGGGCCCGTAGTGAAGACGGCGTTGTTCAAGGCCTACTACCTGTACTGCATGGCGAACAATATCGACTTCATGGTCATCACGGCCCGCCGGCCGCTGGACCGCATGTACGAGCGTTTGCTGTTCGATGACGTCGTGGCCGGTGCGGGATACATCCCCATGGCGCACGTGGGCGGTATTGCGCACCGCGTGATGCAGTTCGACGTTAAGGGTGCCGAGGCGCTGTGGCGGGCAAACAAACATCCTCTCTATTCATTCGTGTGCGACATCATGCACCCGGACATCCTCGTGACGCCGACTGCATCGTCCCCGGCCGTCGCACCGGTGTCCGAGCCGGCCTAATCCAACTCTGTACCGCTCCAGACTGCGTGGCTATGCCGCGCGGTCTTTTTTCGCCTTCACGGCTCCGCGGCCGCGGGGACACAGGTCCGACCAAGTCGGGCATGCCAATTAACCAATCTATACGGAACTGAGGCATCACCCCTTTACCTGGACAAATCAACCTGAGAGGAATTATCAATGAACCATCAAAGCAACCCGGCGCGCGAGGCTTTGCCCTTCACCATCGAACTGGTCACCGATGCCGCATCGCTGGGCGCGGCAGTGCAGATTCGCCACTCGGCGTATGCGCGCCACCTGCCGGATGTGGCCAAAAACATGGTCGACGCGGATAGCTGGGACTTCAAAGATGGCACGGTCGTGCTGGTGGCGAAGTCGAAACTGGATGGTGCCCCCATCGGCACCATGCGAATCCATACCAACGAGTTTGCGTCGCTGCCGCTCGAGCAATCGTACGAGCTGCCCAAGGAGCTGACCCAGCTGCGGTTGGCCGAAGCCACCCGCCTGGGCGTAACCGCGGAGCGTGTTGGTCAGGTCGTGACGACGGCACTCTTCAAGGCATACTACCTGTACTGTCTGGAGACCAAGATTGATGTCATGGTCATCGCCGCGCGCCGGCCGGTAGACCGCCTGTACGAGCGCATCCTGTTCAAGGATGTCAACCCGACCGACGGCTACGTTCCGATGGCGCACGTGAACGGCCTGCCGCACCGCGTGCTGCACTTCCATGTAGCGCAAGCGCACTCGCTGTGGCAAGAAACGAAGCATCCGTTCGGCCGCTTCCTCTTCGAAACCGAGCATCCGGACATCATGGTCACCCCGTCGTGTGCGCGACTGCAGGCCGCTTCCAACGAAGCAGTACTGGCAGTCCGGGCATAGCCGACAACTCCCTTCTCCAAACTGCGTAGCTTTGCTGCGCAGTTTTTTTTCATTGACCGCAGGCGGCCTGGTCGCCACTCGACTGGGCTGACGCCCGCGTGCGCATTCATGCCGCTATTTTTTCGCTATACGAAGCCTGGACTTGGCCTGCGGGCCCTAAATCAAGGCAGAGAATGATGAAAACTTACCCACGTGACAAGACAGGCGGCACACATCGCCTGGCGGCGTCGTTCCTGGTCAGCACGCTTGGCGTCCTGAGCATCGCTGTGCATGCCGAGCCAGCGCAGCTGCCAACCGCAGCTCCGCAGCTTGCCATGACGAAGACCGCGGACCAGGCAGAGAACCTGCAGACGCCAAAGGTGCAACCCATCGAGACGGCCCCGTCGCTGCACCGGACCGAGCTGGCTGGCCGGATGGCCGCTCCAGGCGCTACGGCCGCAGACACAACCCTCACTGAGCCGGCGTCCGCTACCAAGATGGCGCAGGCTGGCGGCGGCATCGAGGGGGCGGATGACCTTCTGTGGCTGCTCGACAGCGAAACCCGGCCGTGGCCGCTGGCCTACACCGACCTCAGCCCGCTCAATGCGCTGTATATCGCCCTTCCTACAGAAAGGGAAGCGCGAATCATGCTGCCTGGTTATGTCTCTGACATCGTCGACCGCGCGCGATTTATCGCCAGCCGGTACGTCACGGACAACATCGGTAGTGCGGCACAGATTCGCGGCCGCCAGCTTGAAGCGCTGAATCTCTGGGTGGCGAATATCAACAAGCAGAAGCGTTTGCTGTCGAAGGACCCATGGATGGCCTACCAGTTCAGTAAGGAGGCGCGAGCCACGCTCGCTGCCTTCAAAGAGAAGGTAGAGGCCCAGTCGGCGCCGACGGTGCAGCACGTGGCCGAGGATGTCAAAGCCACGGTCGAGAAGATTACGCCACTGATGGCCGTCATGGCCACCTATGAGCAACAAATGCAGTGGTACAACCTTTTGGTCCAGCTTAAAGAAGGCGTAAGCCTTTATCAAACCCGCATTGCGGACGCCGACAACCGGATTCTTACGGCCATCGCCGACTTCGAACGGGACAACCCCATCGTTCCGCGACCAGCGGGTGCACCGCCGGTCAATCCGGAGACGCACCGCGAACCGGCCATCACGCCGGCGCCCACCGCCAGTGTCGCCATGACGCCGGCGGTCCAGCGTGAGCTGGCCCAGCCGCCCGCAAAGAAAGAGGAGTCGTCGAGCCAGATGGGCGGCGCCATCGTCCTGCTCGCCATGGGTGCGGCAGTGGTCGGCTTTTTCATGAAATTGCGCCGCCGCGTATCGAAGAAAGGAACCGTGGCAAAGGACGACGGAAACTAAACTTTCACAAACTTGCGGATTGCACATTTCATGCAATATCAAGCAACCTATACTCACCCAGGTGCTAGTGATTACCTCACGGTGCCGAATCCAAACCCTCTTAAATTTCTAAGGACTCGATAGATATGATGAAGAATCTGTTTGCCCGTGCAAGCGTCGGCGCAATGACCCTGGCAGCTTCGGCTGGCGCAATGGCCGCCAACCAATCCGGTGATGTCACCTTCAAGAGCTTCCGCGACACCGTGCTGGCGTGGGCTCAAGGCCCGCTGGGTACCGGCCTGTCCATCACCATGATGCTGATGGGTGCCGGCATGGGCGTCGCCCGCAACAGCCCGATGCCTGCGCTGTCCGGCATCGCCGGCGCCGCGTTCCTGAACTGGGGCCCGGGCATCATCAAGACCCTGACCGAGGGCGCGCTCATCTAAGCCGCGCTGACGGACCAGAAGCCCGATACGCCGCCTACCCAGGCGGCGTATTGCCTTAAAGAGCGACATTTCGCAAGGGGATAGTATGAGTGGACAACGTAACGAGCGAGCAATTCGCCGCATCCCACTGACGGCCGACAACCCGGTGCCGATTCTGTTCTGGGAGCCGGTGGATTTCATCGCAGGCATGGCGATTTTCGGCATGGGCGTGGCCCTGCACATGTTCCTGTTCGGCGGCGTGGGCGGCGCGCTCACCCTGATGGTCGCGTCAAAGCTGCGACAGGGTGCTAAGCGTGGCGCGGCACAGCACTGGCTGTGGTTCATGGGCATGAACATCGACCGCTCGCTCAACCGCATGAAACTGCGGGCCTGGGATAGCGATTTTATCGCCTAAAAGCGCAAGCCCATCTCGGAGTAATGAGGTGCGCTTGCGATTTGTGCCTTTTCACGATATACTATTCGTTAGTCAAATCTGGCCGGCTGTCAGCCGCGCCTTCCCCCAGGCTGTGAGAACATGAAAATGAAGTCATCTTATCCGGACGTTATTGTTAACGCGTTCAAGAGCGTGCAGGCATGGAAATCCCTTTCCATGGTCCTCATCGGCATCTTGATTTTCGAGACCATTACCCTGCTGTGGCTCGCGTCGCACCAGACCGCGCTGCTGATTCCGCAGCACCTGCCGCGGGACAAAGGCGCTATCAAGGTTGACCTGGGCAGCCCGTTCACCCCTGATTACCTGACCGCCTTGGCCAAGGGCGACGCATACGCACTGCTCAACTGGACGCCAGACAGCATCGATGGCCAGTATGGCCTGTTCATGTCGCGCCTGACCCCGGCACTCTACGACGCCCAGCGCGAAGTGCTGTTGGCGGAAGTGAAGTCCCACAAGGACGACGGCCTGACCCAGTCGTTCTACGTTACCCGCTCCTTCGTCAAAGACAACGAAGTGACCCTGCGCGGCATCCTGGTGCGCGCTGCGGGCGGCCGTGAAATCTTCCGCGGCCCGGCGGCATACACCCTCGGTTATTCGGATGCAGGTAGCGGCGTGCTGGTGGTATCGGGCGTCCGCCAGCCATCCGACGCTGAAACCTCGGCAACCGAGACTGCGGCCAGCACCGCTGCTGCGAAAGCCGAGGCCGCCAAAGTTGCCGAAGCCGCCGCCGCTGCACAGCCTTCCAAATAAGTGACAGGACACCTAGCCATGCATTTTCCCAAGAAACGTATTATCGCTGCCATCATGGTCCTCGGCTTGCCGATGGCGGCCTTTGCCCAAGCGCCTATCGTAGTGCCGCCGCCGGTGGCGCCGGGTGCCTCCGCACCGACGTCCGCGTCGGCTCCGGTTGCGCGCGCGGTGACCTCGGTAGCGGCGCCTGCTGCAGTCCAGACGGCTGCTCCTACCGTACTGCCGCCGACGAGCACCAACAGCGTCAACCCGGCCGCAATGCAGGCCGCTGCTCCGCCGAATCCGCCGCCGCTGATTGACATCGCGCTCCCGGCCGCTCCGAAGCCGACTGCCTCGGCTGCTGGCGACCTGAAGCCGTCAGCACCGTCGCACGCTGCCAAGAAAACCGCAAAGGCCAAGCCCGCGGCCAAGGACAAGGACGATGACGCCGTCACGCGCGTCAAGACCCCGGTCGACCCGTTCGCGGGGATTGTCGGCACCCCAGTCTCCGATTCGCAGCTGAACCGCTTCGTCTTCCCGGAAGCGGTGGAAGGCGTGTTCTTCCAGGAAGGCGCACCGCTGCCGGAGTGCCCGGAAAAAGCAGGCGAAATGGACCCGTGTCATCCGGTGTTCCTGAACGGCAAGCGCGTGATGCTGCTGCAGCTGCGTGCCGGCGCCAAAGGTCCGGTTCAGATGCTGGTGCACCTGAAGTCCGGCCGGATTACCACGTTGGACCTGATGCCAGCCGCAGGCCCGGGCGCTGTTGTTCGCGTCGACGGTGCTGAAGACGGTGCTTCGGATGCGCGCCTGGCGGAAGGAAAGTCGGGGGCAGGCGCTCGCGGCGTGAACAACAGCGCCGGCATGGTCGCGTCGGAGCAGAACGTCGAAATGCTGGCCCGCATCGCGCGCGGCGACATCCCGGCGGGCTTCGAAGCGGTCGCAGTCGACGGTCAGCCGGTTCATTTCGAGCTGTTCGACGTCATCCAGCGCGCGAGCTGGGATAACGGTGCCGGCCTGCACGCCCACCTGTTCCAGGTCAAGGCCCACGGCAGCACGCCGGTGGTCATCAGCCCGGCGTTGTTCCGGAAAGAAAACGTGAAGGCGCTGGCGCTGGACCGCGAAACCATCACCGATACCGAGCCGGCACTGCTTTACATGCTCGAGTTCGCACCCACGGAGACCAACTAATGTCCGACAAGAACTTTTCCTCGGCGAACAAGGACATCTCGATTCAAGGCGCGAAAAAGCCAAAGGTCGACCCGAAAGCTCTGCTGGGCAGCATGACCAAGGACGTCAAGAAGCGCTGGGCGATTGTCGGTACTGCCAGTGCCGTCAGCCTCGTGCTGCTGACGAGCTGGATGTCCAGCGGCAAGGACGTCCCGGCGCCACTCAAGAAAGACTCGAACGTGGTCGATACGTCGCCGAAAGGCCTGTCGACCCAGAAGGACTGGAAGGCACAGACCGGCGCCGAAATGCTGGAGCTGAAGAAGACTCTCGCCGACTCGCAGGCTACCCAGCGCGAGCTGGCCGCCAGTCTCGAAGCGCTGCGCCAGGACATGCAGAAAAAGGCGAATCAGGGTCCATCGCAGCCCACGCAGCCGTCCGGCCTTGCACTGACGCTGCCGCCGCCACCGACGCCACCTGCAAGCCTCATGCAGCCAAGCGCGCCGGCTACCCCGGCACCGGCAGGGACCATGCCTCCTGCGAGCACCGTCAAGCCGACGCTGCCGACCGAGCCGGCCGTGGCGACCAAGCGCAGCCCGGCGCGCTCGTTCATTCCGCCATCGGCGGCTCCTGCCGTCGCTGACGCCAAAGAGGGCGTTGTCGAAGAGATGGTGCCGAACGAGCGCACCGGTTTCCTTCCGGCAGGCAGCTTCGGCGCCGCAACGCTGATTTCGGGTGTCGAGGCCTTCACGGGCGGCACTGCGCAGCAGCAACCGCAGCCGTTGGTCATTCGCCTGGATGCCAATGCTGTGCTGCCGAACGCGGCCAACTACCAAATCAAGGGCTGCCACGTGCTGGCCTCGGTTTGGGGCGACATGAGCTCGGAGCGTGTCTTCGGCCGCCTGGCGACGCTGACTTGCGTGGACAGCGCCAATCGCCTGGTGCTGTCGGAAGAAGTCGAAGGTGTGCTGGTCGACTCCGACGGCAAGAACGGCATCCGTGGCTCGTTGCAGGACCGCCAGGGCGCCAAGCTCGCGCGCTCGCTGCTGGCCGGCTTCGCCCAAGGTGTGTCCTCTGCATTCGGCGCGGCGCAGTCCACCACCCAGACCACTGCGCTGGGTATGACGACGGCACTGGTTGGCGCCAACGCCACCCGGTCCGGTGCTTACCAGGGTGCGAGCACTGCCGCGCAGACGCTGGCTGACTTCTACCTGAAGCAGGCCGAAGCCACCATGCCGGTGATTGCAGTGGATGCCGGCCGCAAGGTCTCGGTGCTGTTCACCAAGTCGAAGGCACTGAAGTTCGAGACGACGGACACGTACCGCGTCAAGCCGAAAGACAAGCTGCTCGTCGAGCGCCCGGGGAACTGACATGCCGCTGGATTTGCCTCCAAATGCACCGCAGGCGGCCTATGTGGCCGCCGCACCGGAGTGCCGGTACATCACCAACGCCGAGGCGCAAGTGGCATTGCAGCGCTTGCGCCAGCGGCTGCCGAGCACCTCTTTCGAGAGTGCCAAGCCGTCCGAAATCTGCGGCCTGGTGCGCCTGCAGCTGGCCAGCGGCAAGGTGGTCTACACCGAGCCCACGGGCCGCTACCTGATGCTGACCTTCGCCCTGGACACGCATCGGGGCTCTCCGGCTGACACCAGCGACCAGCTGGAACAGGCGATTGATGCGCGCGCCAAGTATCCGGACCAGGCCGTACCGGGCCTGACTCCGCCGGCTCCGCTGGAGCTGCCTGAAGGGCCGCTGATGACGCCCATCCCAGCTACGGGAAAGTGACATCAACGTTGCAAGCATCAACCTCATTTCGCGCTATACGCTCCATCGGACGAAGGACCAAACCATGAACAACATCAAGACTGCTCGATTCCCGCTGCTTGCCGCCGTGCTCCTTAGCACGCTTGGCCTGTCGGCATGCTCCACGGTCGGCTACCGCTGCCCGCTCGACGCCAAAGACAAATCCGAATACCCGACGGCCTGCTCCAGCATGCAGGACGCCCTGGCCGGCGCCAAGAAAGGCACCGGTGGCAAGACCTCGGTCCTGATGGACGACAAGGGCCGCCTGGTGCCGCGAGAACTGCTGGAAAACAAGGTGGCCACGCCCCTGACCGGTCAAGCCGAGCCGTACCGCGGCAAGTCCGGCGACCCGGTATTCCACCAGCCAAAAGTGTTCCAGGTCCTGACTGGCGCGTTTGTGGACGCAGAAGGCAACCTGCACGACAGCCACACCGCCTGGTTCGCCACGCCTGGCCGCTGGGCCTACGGCACTGTCGACCGCCCGGGTGAAGTTGGCGCCAACATCATGCGCCCGGCCTTGCCCGACACCCGCCCCGCTGGCCGGGTGGTAACGCTCGACCCGCAGACCGGCAAGCCGATGGCGGCGCAGCAAAAGCAACCGAGTGCACAGCCGCAGTCGCAACAGTCCCCGCAAGAACGCGACAAGGCAGCGCTCCAGACGCTGTCGAGCGCCGCGAACTCGGCCGCATCGTCCGCAAAACCCCAGCCGCAACCGGCGGCCACCCCGGTCAAGCCGGCCTCGGCGCCGGGCATCACCGCACCGGCCATCGGCCTGGGCGACTGAACCTGCGCCCTCGCATGAGGGCGTCGATGGAACTCCAAAAGAAGGCATTTAATGAGCGAAGTAATCAAAACTGACACGGCACCGAACGACGCACCGGCCGAATTGAATGTGGACCCGTCCATTCGCAAGACACGGGTTGCATCGAGCGCCGCGGACTGGGTGCAGGTCGCTCGCGACGAGGAATCCAGCGGTTCCCGCCTGCAGCGTGCCGTCGACAATCTGCTGACCCGCTTCACCGAGTGGCTGCGTCCGGCGGCGCCTGGCGACCTCCCGGTGCCGACGCAACTGGCGCGCGCTCTGAGCGACCGCGTGTCGTTTCACGACTGGCTGAGCTACCGCGACTTCGAGGATGACGACAACCTGGTGTACACCACCGCGGCCGACACCTTCCGCGTCGGCTTCGTGCTCGGATTTGCGCCGCTGCTCGTGGCCGGCACCGACATCGAATCGCAGCTGGAGGCCGTCTTGACGAACTGCCCGCCGGACACCGTCGTGCAGATTGGCGTGCTGTCTGGCACGCAGACCGCGCCAATCCTGAACGCCTGGCTGGATGCGCGCCTGCGCGACAACAAGCACCCGATGCTGGCGGAGCTCGCGCTGCGCCGCGCCGAGTACTTCGAGGCGGCCAGCTCGCACGGTGGCACGCTGACCTACGGCGGCTCCAACTTCCAGCCTCGCAAGTTCTTCCACTACCTGTCGGTCTCGCTGCCGTACAACGGCTCGCCGGAAGATGAGCGCGCGATGGAAGTGTTCATGAAGAACATCCTCGGCCTGCGCGCCACGATTGAAGGCGCCCTGAAAGGCGCTTCGATTCCGAGCGCCTCGCTGAATCGCCCAGCGTTCGAAGCCCTGATGATTGAGCTGCTCAACCCCCAGCTTACCCCGGACGCGCGCCGCGACCTCGTCAATTCGGGCATGAATCTGCCCGAAGCACTGGTCGACCGCGAATCCCGCATCAGCGTCAACCCCGACGGGAGCATCAAGTTCTCGTCGTTCAAGGACGGCTCGACCGACATCGTCGCTACCGTGCTGACCATGGACGCGCCGCCGGTTGAAGGCTGGCTGCCCAACACGTCCAAGCTGCTCGGGCATCCGCTGTCGCGCGACGACCGCATTAACTGCCCGTTCTGGCTGCATACCACCATCTTGGTGCAGAACCCGGACAAGGCCAAGGACCGCATCACCATGAAGCTGGGCTCACTCAACAAGCAGATGATGTCCGAGAGCCCTTGGTACCGGTCCATGATGGGCCACCTGTACACGCAGAAGGAAGAGCTTGACGGCCTGATGGAAGCTGCGCGCGGCGGCCACGCGCCGATGCGCGTGTGGTCGGGAGTGGTGCTCTACAACACCCCGGACCGCATGAAGCGTGAGACCGAGTATGTGGCGAACCTGTGGCGTAAGGCTGGCTTCCGCTGCTCGCCGGAACGCTACATTTCCCTGCCGGTGTTCCTGGCCGGCCTGCCGCTGATGTATGACCCGGCGACGGATGCGCCGACCCGCGGCCTGCAGCGCGCAAACACGGTGAACTCGTTCAACGCGGCGACCCTGATGCACGTTCAGGGCGACTGGCAGGGAAGCGCACCGCACCGCGGCGGCCCGCTGCTGGTGTCGCGTCGTGGCCAGCTGGCCTCCATCGACCTGTTCGACACATCGTCAAACTACAATTTCGTGGTCATCGCGCAGTCGGGCTCGGGCAAGAGCTTCTTCTCGAACGAGCTTGCCGTAGACTTCCTGTCGCGGAACGGCATGGTGCGCATCTTCGACGTCGGCCGCTCGTACAAGCGCTTCGCCTCGGTGATGGGCGGCTCCATCCTGGAATTTACGCCAGAAAACCCGGTGTCCCTGAATCCGTTCTCGGACATCATGAACCATGGCGAGCTGTATGAGCTGATGCCGATGCTGAAATCGCTCATCCGGCAGATGGCATTCCCACTGACCGACGACGACAGCTTCGAGACCCAGTTCAACTGGGAGTATGCGGCTATCGAACAGGCCATCACGTCGGCCTGGGAAATCAACCGCGAAGTGACCGGACTGGAGCACGTCTATCACTGGATGGCGCAGCAGAGCGACCACCGCTACCAGGACCTGGCGTTCCAGCTGCACTCGTTCGCCGTCGGCCGCTACGCTGCCTGGTTCAACGGCCCGCGCCAGGTGAGCCTGGACAACGACCTCATCATCGTTGAGCTGGAGGACCTGGAAGTCGACCCTGACCTGCAGGCCGTGGTCATGACCCTGATGATTCACCAAATCACCAAGGACATGTACCTGTCGGACCCGGACCGCAAGCGTCCGAAGCTGCTGCTGGTGGACGAGGGCTGGCGCCTGCTGGGCGACAAGCAGTCGGGCGGCTTCATCTCGAAGGCGTTCCGTACGGTGCGTAAGTACCGTGGCTGCGCCGGCGCCATCACGCAGTCGTACGCCGACTTTGCTGCCTCGGCAGCAGCGCGCGCCGCGCTGGAAAACAGCGCCTGGCAATTCGTGCTGAAGCAGAAGTCTGAATCCATCGACTTCGCCGTGAACCAGAAATGGATTTCGGACGATGAACTGCTGGTGGGCATGCTGAAGACCGTGAACTCCGACAGCGCCCAGGGTTTCTCGGAAATCTTCGTGCGAGGCGAGAACGGGCAGGGCATTTACCGGTTCGTGACCGACCGCCACTCGTACTGGATGTACACGACGAACCCGACGGACCTGTCGCGCCTGGCGGATACCCAGCGCAAGCACAACTGCGACCTGCTGGGGGCCGTCGACATCCTGGCGCGCGAGGACTACGCAACCAAGCGGCATCCGTTCACGCCAAAGAATGGCTCGCTGTTGCAGGAACTGTTCGATAAGCAGCAGGCATCTACCTACGCATAACTTGCGTTAAGCGCTTTCTATGATATACTAACGGCTATGACTGAACTCCATACCCCGCAACCGGAAAGCGCGCCTCAGGAAACCGAGGTCGCGGCATCCCAAGAGCCATCCCTGAAAGCGCGGCTCGCCGGCATCCTGGCCAACCCGAAAGCCCCTTATGTCGTAGGGGCGCTCGTGCTGGCCGCAGCCGGCGCCGTGGCGCTGCACCTGAAGGGGCCTGCTGTTTCGCTGAACCCGTTTAGTCGCCCGGCTGTTGTCCTGTTCGACCCGGTTCGGTTCACCAATGCGCAACGCGCGGCAGCCAGCATCATGGCAATGTCGCCGAACGCAGACACTGCACTGTCGCTTACCCAAGTCGCCAAGCAGGCTGAATCGGCTATCCGGGAAGAAGCGCATGGTGCAGTGGTCCTGGTGAAGCAGGCCGTAGTCGCGCCGCAGGGCATTCCGGACATCACGGAAGCCGTGCTGGCGCGATTCGGCTTGCCGAACAATGTCCCGACCGTCACGACCGACGTTGCGGCGGACTCCCTCGAGAGCATCGCCCCTACGGACAGCGCGTTCTCGCAGGGGAAGTTGCGTGAAGATTACCGACTCGAGCTCGAATCCAAACGCGCCCGCATGGCCGAGCAGCAAGAGCGCCAGGCCGGGCAAGCCAATATCTTGCCATAAGGTAACGTATGACAAAACACGCACAAGAGGCCGCCGCGAAGGCGGTCGATGCCTTCCTGGCACCTAAGCCAAAAACCCCGTCGCTCAAGGAGCGGTTTCAGGACCCTGCCCGCTGGAAGAAATCCCTGACGGATGTGGCGATGTGGTTTCTGTTTGGCGCCCTCATCACCACGATGTTGGGCAAGTATTCGCCCGGATACCCGATTGTGGTGGGCACGTCGTCTATCACGCCAGGTATCTACTGGCTGGACCGGCAGGCGCTTGGATACGCGCCGGGCGACTATGTCAGCTTCCCGTTCAAGCCATCCCAAGACTGGTTGCTGCAGCGCTACGGTAATGACCGGGTCTTCACCAAGCTGGTCAAGGGCGTACCGGGCGATACCATCTACGCGGACAACCATCAACGCCTCAAGGTCTGCCACGCGCGCCCGTATGGCGGCGGAGAGCCTGTCTGCGAAGACGCCGGCGTCGCGGCTGTCGAGGACAGCCTTGGCCGGCCGCTAACTTCCTGGGTGCCCGCCAATCATCAGTACACGCTTCGTGACGGTGAACTCTGGGTTTATGCGCCGAACGTCAGGAGCCTCGATTCGCGCTACTACGGCCCGATTCCGACCAGCTCGGTTAACGGCAAAGCGACCCCGCTGGTCCTCTGGTGACACTCGCTGAACGCGGCGCCTGCTCTTTGTAGGCGCCGCGTTTTGATTTGACCGGGCAGCACCGCTCGCCAGAACTAGCCATCAGCCACGCTATACAGAAATGTCGCCTTTTGCGACGCCCGGTGCACCCGCACCGCTTCTGTAATCCACCTGGAGCTGATGACACACATGGCCGATACCAACGAACAACGCAAGGGCACGCCGACCGAAAAGATGGTCGCCGCCGCCAAAACGGCTGCCGAGCGCCACGGCGTAAAACTGCCGGCAGACTTCGACAAGGACTTCGACGTCTGCAAAAAATTCCTCGATGAATACCTCGCAAAGCCAACGCCGAAGGCGCTGTCCTTTGCCGAGAAAATCGCCAAGGAAAAAGGGCTGACCCTCCCGGACGAGGCCCGGACCAATGCCAAGGCGCTGTCGGCCTGGATTGACGCCAACAAGTAATCCCTGGCTGCACAACTGAATGGCCCCGCACTGCGGGGCTGTTTCATTTCCGGTGTCATCCTAGACAAAACAGGGTTTTCACATTATACTACCAGTCAATCTCGCCCTTTCTGTTGGCCTCTACCCATGCTCAAGCTTAACAAACTACTGCCGATTCTGGCACTTTTGATGGCCAGTGCCGCACCGGTGCTGGCGCGCGCCGACGACGTGCCGACCACGCCCGGCCAGGAACTGCATAAGAACCCGGCGAAGAAGGGCTGGTTCTGGTATCTCGACCCGCCGGAAGAGAAGAAGAAAGAGCCGCCCAAGCCGGCCGAAGTGGCCCCTCCGCCTGTCGAGCAGCCAAAACCAACCGCGCCCATTGTCATCGTGGCGAAGAGCCAGAAGAAGGAGCTGACGCCCGAGGAGAAGGAAAAGCTTTGCAAGGTGAAGGACACCTGGGACAAGGTGTGCGGATTTGTCGACCCGGGCGACGACTTCGAATTCCAAGCAAAGCAGCGCGACATCCTCCTGCAGATGATGAGCCTGACGCCGGATAATCCCGATGCTGTCGAGCAGGCCCAACGCTACATGAAATGGGTCGTAGGCCGCGCATCCATGGCCGCGAACATGTGGTACTTCAACATGGTGCAAAACCCGGACTTGGACCCGACGGTAAAGAACCCGATTTCCGAGGTCGGCATCGCGCTGGCCACCCGGATTACCCAGGCCTCCCAGTACGAATACTTCCGCCTCATCAAGGAGGAGGGCGGTGTGCTGTTCTATTTCAGCCGCTCGGACTGCGCGTACTGCTTCGACCAGTCGCCGTACGCAGCTCGTGTCGCACGCACAATGGGCCTGGACATCATCAATGTTCCGCTCGACGGCAAGTGCCTGCCTGACTTCACGGGCCTGGCCTGTGGCGACAACATCAAGCCGGAGCAAGTAGGCATTCTCGACGTGAAGATTGTTCCTGCCCTGTACCTGTACGTGCCGTCCAACACCTGGATTCGCCTCGGTACCGGCGTCATGACCGACCAGACCATCCTGGCCAACACCGTGAACTTCTTCTCGGCATACCGCGCTGCGATGATTCAGGGCCTGGATAACAGCAAAGGCGCCCGGCCGAGCGTTACGTTCGACCCGAAGTACAACGAAAAGCAGACTGGCGCAGTACCGGCCGATGGCTCGACGGCGCCAGCAGGCCTTGACCGTGGCCGGATGATGGAACTGCTCGGGTATGACAAACAGAAGAAATGATTTCACGGTATACAAAACGGGCAGTAGGGCCGTTCCTATACTGTTCAATTGAAGTTGCCACATCCGGAAACCACTATGCGTAAAGTACTTCAGGCGTTCTGCCTCTTCCTGTGCACTGCACTGGTCACAGTTCAGACCGTACAAGCATCGAACACCGATGCCGCTGCCATTTTCAACTCCATTGGCGGCACCACCACCATCGACCGCGGTGGTGTCATTCACTCCCAGGCCCGGTCCATCTACAGCCTGGGCGGTGGCATGACAACTTTCGAAGCGAAGAAGGTGTCCCTGCTGGCGGTAGACCCACCGGGCTTCTCGGCCGGGTGTAACGGCATTTCCTGGCACTTTGGCGGTTTCGCGTTCATTTCGCTCGACGAGATTCGCCAGCTGGTGGAAGCCGTAGCGCAAGCCTCCCTGGGTATTGCCGTCGACTTGGCGATGCAAACACTGTGCCCGCAGTGCTATGCGGTGATGTCCAAGCTGCGCGACATGTCGAACATGATGCGCAACGCCGCCGCTGACTCCTGTGAAATCGCCCAGAACTTCGGCACCATGCTGAAGGACTCTGGGATTTTTCCGGGCGCGCACCGGGCGAGCAAGTGCTCCGAGAAGAAACCCGCTGCCGGCGAGACCGCCAGCTTCCTGGATTCCTGGGCGGGTAGCGCATGCAGGCTGCTTAGCGACGCGGAAAAAGAACTGACGAAGCAGGGCCAGAATCTCGAAAACTTCATGAAGTTCGGCAAAGCCGGAACGAATGGCCAGACGCCGACGGCTGACCAGGTGGCAATGACGGGCAACGTGACCTACAAAGCCCTGAGCGCACTGGGTTACCAGGACGGCGTCATGAAAGACCTGTGGCTGTCGCTGCTGGGCATGCACCTCTATCCTGCGGTGCCGGGCCAAGATTGCCGTACCGCTTACAAGGATTTTTATGGTTCTGCGGCTGCTACCGCAGAAGATGCGAGCCTGAGCGCCGCCGAGAAGACCGCGCTGACTAGCTGGCTCAATCCGGCCACGCCTAAAACCGTAGCCAGCACCAGTGACAACTCGCAAGTCACCACGGGGGACATCAAGACACAAGAGGCATCGACGGAAGCCGGTGGTACCACTACGGGCCAGCCTGTCTGCTACGCGCCGCCTGTACTTTCGGGTGTCAAGTCGGTGGGCTGGTATTTCATGTGCGGCTTCAACGTCGACGCCGAAATGCAGACCTTCGCCAACACTTACTTCAAGGGCGACCTGGCTGCGCTCAAAGCGACCAGTCTGGGCGCCATGTGCGCCGACAAGAAAAACCAGGACGACAAGAATCCCTTGGTCTTCACCTGCCGCAACGGCGGCAGCGACTGTCTCAACCCGAAGATGGACCGGCTGAAGAACCTTGTCAACCCGGACACCGTCAAGGGCTATACAGGCCTTGCCTGGATGGTTGGTGATGCGCTCTTGTCGGGCGTCATCAGCATCCGCAATAACCAGAAGCTGCCCGATGCAACCGTAAAAATCCTTACGGGCTCTGGTTACCCGCTGTATCGCCTGCTGAACATGGCTGCGGTGTACCCGGCTCTGGCGCAGGACCTGGTACACGCCTACGCATCGGCCATCGCTGCGCAATATGCCATGGACACGCTGGACAAGGTAGCGCGTGTCGGTGCGCAGCCTGCCATTGATGTGACCTCGATGACCGGGTTGAAGCCGCAGGACATCTCGGTGGTCCGGGAACACATCATGAACATGGTGCGCATGGGCAACCAGAGCAAAGAGCAAATCATGGGCCGCCTGGCAGAAAAGCGCCAGCTGGTGGAAGTCATCATGCAGGTGAACAAAACCTTGCAGGCCGAAGTGATTGGCCAAGGCCTGACCGGCAACAGCAACCTTGCCATCAGCATCAAGAGCCAGACCTCCGGGGCCAAAAAGCCGTAATACCCGGAGCTTTATGAAAACCCTAATGAATGTCAAAAATAAAATGAATGGCAGCCTGTCTCGTGCCGCACGTCTGTTGTTTGGCCTCGCCACGTTCCTGGGCGTTGCCGGCACTGCGTTTGCGGAAGGTAATGTAATCGCTGCCCCGGGCGTGAGCGGCAGCAACACCGCTTGGACGGTGTACGCGTTCGGCAATGCACAGTCGGTCGCCGACGCATTCCGCGCGCTGACCAACTTCTCCGCGTCGGGCACCTTTCAGTCCATCGTAAGCATGGTGGCGGTGCTCGGCGTCCTGGGCGTAGGCCTCTCCGGCGGCTTTAACCCCGCCATGGCGCGGCGCTTCATCGGATACGTCGTGAGCGTGTTCCTGGTGTGCTATATCCTCTTCGGCGTCTCCAATGGCGGCCCGCTCGTTGTGAATGTCGAGGTCATCGACTCGGTCGACATGACCTGGAAGGCGCCAGTCACCGTGCCTGCCGTGGTCGGCATTCCCGCGTCCATCATCTCTACGACTGGCTACAAAATCACGCAAGCGATTGAGGCCAGCTTCGCGATTCCGACGGGACTGAAGATGACCCAAGGCGCCCCGTTCAACCTGGCTGCGGCCATGGTGGCCGATGCAAGCCAAGCCCGCATTACCGACCCGAATCTGGCCAGCTCGCTCGCGTACTACGTGCAGGACTGCTTTACGATTGGCGTCGCACAGGGCGCGCTGCAGGCAACCACGCTCGTCAATTCGACCAACTTCCTGAAAGACATCCAGTACAACAGCCAGTCCATCATGGTCAATACGCTGCTGCCGGCGGACCCCACGACGCCGGGCGGCACCGCCGATATTGTGACGTGTGCTGACGGCTGGGACCGTATCAACAAGGCAGTGAATGCGCAGGGCAGCTACGCCGCGGACTTCCTGAAGAACGCGTCGGCCTGGTCGAAGACGCCTGCACTGAGCGTTGTGAATGCCGCTGCCGACACCACCGCACAGTGGGCAACCAACAACGGGATTACTGACGGAGGCTCCCTGGTCAAGCAGGCCGCCATCCTGTCCGCATTCCGGGGCGCTTACGCGCAGGCTGCGGCCCAAACTGGTAACTCCGATTTCCTGACCGGCGTAGCCATGTCGCAGGCGGTTGAGTCGCAGCGCACTAGCTGGATTGTGGGCGCCGAAATCTTCAACAAGACCATGGGCTACGTCTTCGCTATCCTGCAGGTCTTCGTGTACGCACTGACGCCGCTTGTGCTGTGTGCTGCGCTCGTGCCGGGCCTGGGCCTGGCGTTGCTGAAAAACTTCTCGCAGATTCTGCTCTGGCTGGCCATCTGGCAGCCAATGCTGGCCATCGTAAACTTCATCGTGATTTCGATGCAGCAGGCCGACCTCGGCGGCATCCTGAGCAGCGGCGGGTCCCAGTATGGCTTCACCCTGACCAGCATGGGCATCGTCTCCGAACGAACGGCCAATCTGCGAGCAGCAGCCTCGTTCGTCGGTACCATGGTGCCGGCACTGGCCTGGGCAATGGTCAAGGGCTCGGTGGACTTTTCCCGGGTTATCGGCTCGGCCGTGGGCGAAAACTTCGCGCAAGGTGCCGCAAACACCATGACGACCGGCAACTACAGCCTGAACCAGGCCTCGATGGACTCGTTCACGGCCAACAAGCATTCCACGGCTGCCACCGGCGCCTGGGGTCACGGCCACAACACCAGCGGCGCGGTAGCCTCGACTACGCACGACGCTGGCGGCGACTCGTTGCTCAAGGCGGGCGAACAGCAGGCGAACGTAGGTTCCAACTCCCAGCAAGGCAACGGGCATGGGACGCAGACCGGCAACCAGGCAATGGTTGGCACGACGGGCAGCAGCATCGACTCTGCCACATCGGCACGCGGCACTAACGAGGTCGGTGGCGGTTCGATGGGCGGCGGCCAGAGCAATGGCTCGGGATTTAGCACCGCAGTGACCGGGCAAATCGGCCCAAATGTTAGCGTGCGGCTCAAGGGCGCGGGCGGCGGGGATGGCGGCGGAACGACTGCGGCTCCGGGCAGCACCCCCGGGACTACCGGGGACGGCGACGACAAGGGCGGCGACAAAAAAACTGCGGATACGACCGACCTGCAGACGGACGGTAAGAAGCCTGGCCGTGTCGCAATCAACCTTAATGCAGGCGGCAGCGCCAATCTGGCGGGCAACCGGCAGGTTACGCATAACTTCAATCAGGCCGACACGTACGCCCGGAATGGCTCCCTGTCCAACACCGGGTCGCACGCTGATTCTGGCGGACAAACCGGGTCGACCTCGCGTAATGCAGGCACTTCGGATACTACGAATCGTGGCGACAACCGTTCCATTACCGGTATCAGCCCGACTGAGACTCGCGCTCAAGTCCAGAGCGCCCTGATGCGACCGGCTGACGGGGCCCTGCTTGATGGCGACTTTGCCTACGATACCCTTCGCTCGTCGCCGGCGGGTGACAAAGCGACCGAGCTGAATAAGGCCGGCTCTGTCGAAGCAAAGGTTGATGCAGGTGAGAAGAAAGCCGCCAACACCGAGCAGAAACTCAAGGGCGAAGTGCTGGAGATGCGCGACCACGCCCGGAGCGAAAAGAAAGGGTTTGAAACCGCCGCTGACGCATTGCGGTTGGCCGAACACGACAAGGCAGTGGCGGCGCGGGCGCCCGCCTCCCAATCGGCCACGACCCGTGCGCTGGACGCCGTAGGCACCGTGGGCGGTGAACTCAAAGATGGCGCCCAGAACATGGCGTACAAGATGGGCCAGATGGCAAACATTCCGGAATCGGTTCTGAAGTACATCAAGCCGGAAGAAAAGACGGTCGACAACGGTCCTCCGCCTGCACCTAGCGCAGCTGATGCGGCAAAAGCACCGGCCGCAGCCCCAGCCGCACCAGCTGCTGCTGCCGGCAAGCACCCGGAGCAGCAGCGCAACCCGCAGGCGCCGGCACACGTTGACGCTGGTAAGCCAGGTCAGACAGCCCAGACGCAAGCTGGTCATCAGCCGGAGAAGCACGACGGTCACCCGGCCGCCGCAGCTGGCAAGCATCCGGAACAACAGCGCGACCCGCAGCACGCCGCTCACCCGGCCGCAGCAGCAGCTGGCAAGCATCCGGAGCAACAGCGCAACCCGCAGGAACCTGCACACGCTGACGCCGGTAAGCCAGGCCAGACGGCCCAGACGCAAGCTGGTCATCAGCCGGAGAAGCACGACGCGCGCCAGCCGCAGCAGGCTGGTCAGCAGGCTGACGCTGGACACCGCCCGCAGGCACCGGCACACGCTGACACCGGTAAGCCGGGCCAGACGGCCCAGACGCAAGCCG
>Ga0308169_10001016_pt1 | contig 35550 bp, 35 predicted proteins | sample PhyBR1_2_FD_202139 | JGI IMG/M metagenome (GOLD analysis project Ga0308169, IMG submission 202139) | Phyllosphere microbial communities from UC Gill Tract Community Farm, Albany, California, United States - DLSLSB.R1 | ecosystem: Host-associated > Plants > Phyllosphere > Unclassified | place...
CGCCCCCGGTTGCCCCACCGCACAGCCCTTCCCGGTCGCGCTGACTGTGCCCGCGCCCAATTTCAACCCGCTCGCCGACGGCACGCTGACGCTGCCGGTGGTGGTGGACGCCACCGGACCGCGTTCGCGCCGGCTGTCGGTTGACCGGGTGACCTACCGGCTGGGCGCGGACTGGGACGTGACCGCGCGCAACCTGCTCTATGCGAGCTACGAGACCGGCTTCAAGTCGGGCGGCTTCTTCTTCAGCGCGGATGCCGGCGTGTACCGCCCGGAACGGATCGAGGCATGGACGATCGGATCAAAGAACCGCTTCCTCGACAACCGGCTCCAGCTCAACTTGGAGGGGTTCTACTGGCGCTACCGCGACCAGCAGATTAGCCACCTCGTGGCAGACAGCGCGGGCAACGTGATCTTCGCGACCGAGAATGTCGGTCGCGCGACATACAAGGGCGTGGAGGCGGATGCCCGTTTCCTCCTCACCCCCACCACCGAGCTCAATGCCGACGTCCAGTATCTCGACGCGCGCTACAAGGCGTTCCAGTATCAGACGCCCAACCAGAATGGCGGCCTGTCCAACGGCACATCCTGCCCGAATGTCGGGACGCCGGGGACCAGCTATACGGTAGACTGTTCGGGCAAGCGCCCGCCCTATGCGCCGGTCTGGACGATCAACCTCGGTGTGCGCCAGACGATAATGCTGCCGCACGACAACAAGATCGTGCTGGGGGTGCGCGGCCATCACCAGACGCGCACGCTAACCGGGCTGGAATTCACCGTATCCGAATATCAGAAGGCGTATTGGCAGCTGGACGGCGAGGTGAACCTCCAGCTGCGCGGCGGCATCACGATTGGCGGCTATGTCAACAATGCGACTGACACCACGGTCGTCGCGAACACCTTCCCCGTGCCGCTCAGCGTCTTCACCGCGGCGTCGCTGCGCCCGCCGCGTACCTATGGCGCGCGCGCGACGATCACCTTCTAGGCGGACGGTGCCGGCAGGGGCGCGGCGCCGCCCGGTTCGCCGTCCACCGTGGCGCCGCCGCGGACCTGCTCGATCAGCCAGCGCAGCCCGGTGTCGCTGGCGCGGGTGCGGTGGTACTGCACCATCTCATGCATCGCGGGGATGGCGAACGGCGGGTCGGCGAAGGCGATCGGCAGGTGCCGCGCCATCATCACCGCCAGCCGCCGGTGCATCAGCGCCAGCCGCTGCGTGCCGACCAGCATCCACGGCACCATGGTGAACGACGACACCACCGCCTCGATCCGCCGCGACCGGCCGACCGCCTCCATGTGCCGGTCGCCGAAGGTGGTGGTGCGGTGGCTGCCGAGCGAAACAGCGATATGCCCCGCCTCGAACACCGCATCCTCGCTGAGCGGCGCGGCAAACAGTGGGTTGCCGCGCCAGCCGGCGATGACATGCGTCTCGACGTAAAGCTCCTCGCTTGGCTGGCCGCGGGCCAGGAACTCGGCCGGCCCGATCATCAGGTCAAGTTCGCCGCGCTGCAACCGGTCCGTTGCCACCTCGTCGGGCAGGATGAATTCCAGCCGGATGCCGGGCGCCTCGGTCGCCAGCCGCTGCGCGATACGCATCAACACCGATGAGACGACATAGTCGGAGCTGACAATTCGAAAGGTGCGGTTTGCGCTGGCCGGATCGAAGATGCGCGAGGTGGAAAGCAACAGGTCGGTACTTGCCAGGCACGAACGAACCGGTGCTAGGATCTGTTCGGCAAAGGGCGTGGGGTGCATCCGCCGCCCCTCGACGACCAGCAGTTCGTCCTGGAAGAATTCACGCAACCGCGCCAGTGCGGCGCTCAACGCCGACTGGCTCAATCCGAGGCGTTCGGCGGCACGGCTGACGTTGCGCACCTCGAGCAATACGTCGAGTGCAAACAAGAGGTTCATGTCCAGACCCTTGTAGCGCATTCACCTCGTCCTCTCGCTTGTTTTCCGCTTTCCCTAAGGCATGACGTGATGCCCGTCGATGACCGACCGGCCGCGGGTCCCCCCCTCTGTTGCGGCGCGGCCGGCCGACCGCGGTCAGCGCTGATTGCCGAGAAAGCCGTTGCTGGCCATCCAAAGATGGAATTCGGGCAGGATGAGCGTCGTGGTGGTGCCGGGCACGCCGGCACCGAAGCCGTGGCTGCCACGCTCGTAGGCATGGAGTTCCACCGGAACGCCCGCCTTGTGCCAGGCATCGACCACACCAAAACTCTGCCGGCCGAACAACGGATCGTCCAGCGCCAGCGCGGCGAACATTGGAGGTGCCCCGGTGGGCACCGCGACGGGCAGCATCGGTCCGTAGACATAGCCGAAGAAGGCCGGCCGTTCCGCCGGCGACCCGGTTAGCACCGCCTGCATCGTCGTCATCGCCCCAGCGGAAAAACCGATCATGCCGACCCGCGTCGGATCGATCTTCCACTTGGCAGCGCCGGCGCGTACGAACTTCAGCGCGGTGAGCGCATCCTGTGTGGCCCGCGGCTCGGCGATCCCGGCCACCGCGCCGCCCGCCTGCGCGGCCTCGCCCATGCGCCGACCCATTTCGGCCATGAAGGCGCCGTCCTGTGCAGGCGTCGGGTTCAGCCGGTATTTAAGCACGAACGCAGCGATGCCGTGATCGGCTAGCCATCGGGCGGTGGTGTCCCCCTCCCACTGGACCGACAGCGACATGAACGCGCCGCCGGGTGCGACGATCACTGCGGCGCCCGTTGCCCTAGCGGGATCGGGCAGGAATGGCGTGATCGTTGGCACCGATACGTTTCGGGCGATCAGCTGCTCGGTATGGCCGCCGCCGGGAATGTCGGCGACCATCGTCCCCCAGCTCTCGGGCACGGCCCCCTTCGGCAGCGACCCGGCGGGATAGAGCGGGATTTCTTCCCTCCCGGCCGGTTTCGCGCCGGGGCGCAGGTCAAACCGCGGTACTCCCGGCGCCTGTTGCACCGACAACGCGGCGCCACTCGCCGCACCCGCGGCGAGCGCCATGCCCAACAGCCACTTCCTCATCAGCAATCCTCCACCATGATGCCACGCCCTAAACGGACGAAGCTCTAGGTTGTTATGAAGCATAGCTTGGCGGGATCGGGCAACAGCTAGTTTTATGCTACAGAGGTATTACGCTAATCGATTGATCTCCATCAAAACAATCGGTTTCCGAGCAGCCTTCGCTGACGTTAGCTTTCCGACGACAAGATGCCACTAGGGCATTGGGAAGAGGATATGCTGCAAGGATCTTCATCATGACGCCTGCTACCCGTATCCTTGTGATTGGCGGCGGTATCGGGGGCCTAACCGCGGCGATCGCGTTAAGGCGCAAGGGCTTTGTCGTGGACGTGATCGAACGAGATCCGGACTGGTCAGTCTATGGCGTCGGCATCATACAGCAGGCCAACGTGGTCCGCGCGGTGGCGGAGCTGGGCATCCTGGACGACTATGTCGAGGCCGGTTTCCCATTCGACGAGCTGGAAATTTACGTGCCGAGCGGCGAACGCGTCGCCCGCATCCCGACGCCCAAGCTGACGCAGGACTATCCCGCCAATGTCGGCATCGGTCGGCGGGCATTGCACAAGGTGCTGGGCGACCGGGCACAACAGGCGGGCGCCACGATCCGGCTGGGCGTGATTGCCAAGGCGTTCGACGACGATGGCGAAGGCGTCACCGTCACCTTCTCCGACGGCAGGTCGGGCCGATGGGACCTCGTGCTCGCCGCCGACGGGCTGTATTCGGCCACGCGCGGCATGATCCTGCCCGATGCGCCCGTCCCTGCATTCATGGGCCAGAGCGTCTGGCGCTATAACTTCCCGCGCCCGGCGGACGTCACCTCGCTCCACGTGTTCGAGGGGCCCAAGGGCGCCGGGCTGGTGCCGCTGTCGCAGGATCTGATGTACCTCTACCTGACGACGCCCGAACCGGACAATCCGCGCTACCCGCGCGAAGGGCTGGCGGCAGTCATGCGCGGTAAGCTCGACGGCACGGCGCCGCAGATCCGCGCGCTGGGCGAACAGATTACCGAAGATGACGAGGTGGTGTACAAGCCGCTCGAGGCATTGTTCGTTGAGGGGCCGTGGCACAGCGGGCGGATCGGGCTGATCGGCGATGCGGTGCACGCCACCACGCCGCATCTGGGCCAGGGCGCGGGCATGGCGATCGAGGACAGCCTGGTCTTCGCCGAAGAGCTGGAGCGCGCTGACACGGCGGAGGCCGCCTTCGTAGCGTTCCGCGCGCGCCGTTACGACCGCTGCCGCTTCATCGTCGAGGAATCGATGGCGATCTGCCGCGCGCAGGTCGAGCGCCGGCCGGTCGACCAGGCCGCCGCCACCCGCAAGATGTTCGAGATGGTCGCGCGCCCGATCTGACCGGCGCCGATCCGCAGTGAGACAAGGAGACGACACAATGGCACGAGTGACCGAGATCCGCTACGTCGGCTACGGCACGCCCGATCTGGCGGCCGAGCGCGAATTCTATATCGACAGCTGGAAGCTGCGCGATGCGGGCGATAAGGACGGCATGGTTCACCTCGCCGCCGAGGGATCGGACGAGCTGTATTGCGTACGCCTGCGGCAGAATGACGAAAAGCGCATCGACGTGATCGCGCTTGCAACCGACAGCCTCGCCGATGTTGACGCGCTGCACGACAAGGTGGTCGCGGCTGGATGCCGCATCATCTTTGCGCCCAAGGCACTGGAGACGTTGGGCGACGGCTATGGCTTTCGCTTCTTCTCGCCCGACGGGCTACCGTTCGAGGTTTCGGCGGAGGTTGAACGCGGCGGAAAGCGCGATGTCGCCCGTTGGGAGGCGGTGCCGCAAAAGATCAGTCACGTCGTGCTCCATTCGCCCGATCACAAGGCGATGGTCGCATTCTTTACCGACGTGCTCGGCTTTAAGTTGTCCGACTGGCTGGGCGACTTCATGGCGTTCCTGCGCTGCAACGAGTGGCACCACCGCCTCGCGATCCTGCCGGGGCCGCCCTGCCTCAATCATGTCGCCTACGACATGCTGTCGGTGGACTGCATGATGCGCGGGATCGCCCGGCTGAAGCAGCAGGGCACCGACATCAAGTGGGGACCGGGCCGGCACACCGCGGGCAACAACACCTTCAGCTATTTTGTCACGCCTGGCGGGTTCGCGGTGGAATACACCTCCGAACTCGAAAGCGTCGATTTTGACCATCACGAGGCGCATGTGCATCAGCCCGGGCCGAATACGATGGACCAGTGGGGCACGGGCGTCGGCGGCCCGCAGGCGATGCCGCATCCCGAAGCGGACAAGGGGCTGTTCCAGCCCGTGGCGGCCTGATCCGTCATGGCGTTGTTCAGTTACTTTCCGAACTACATCTGGAACCTGTCGCTTGCGATCGCGCTCGAGAGCGGCGGCAAGATCGGCGAGATCGTCGACATGTGCGCGCCGATCAAGGAAGCGGCCGACCAGGGCGCCGATGCCGGCACGCCCGCCTTCATGCGCGAATGGGTGAAGATGGCGGACAAGCTGGCGGCGCTGGCCGGCGAGGACGAGGCCGGGGGCAACCTGTTCTCCGCCGGCGAGAAGCTGAAGCGTGCCGCTCTCTACTACCAGACCGCCGAGCGGATGCAGGGCCATGGCCATCCCGGCCGCGCCGACACCTATGCCAAGGCGCTCGACGCCTTCGCCAGCGGCACCGGCTTCGCGCGGGACAATGTCGAGCGTGTGACGATCCCGTACGAAGGTCGCGAGCTCGCCGCGCTGTGGACGCGCGGCGTCGGCGACGGGCCGCGGCCCGCGGTGGTCTACTGCAACGGGCTGGACAGCACCAAGGAACTGCTGTTTTTCTCCTGGCTGCCGCATGCGCTGGCGAAGCGCGGCATCTCGTGCCTGTGCATCGACCAGCCGGGCACCGGCGAGGCGCTGCGGCTGCACGACCTGCCCGCCACGCACGAGAGCGAGCACTGGGCAAGTCGCTGGGTCGACTGGCTGGAGACGCAAGGGGACGTGGATGCCGCACGGCTGGGCATGACCGGGATCAGCTTGGGCGGCTATTACGCGCCGCGCGCGGTGGCGTTCGAGCCGCGCTTCGCCGCGGGGGCGGTGTGGGGCGCCAACCACGACTGGGCGGAGGTGCAGCAGAAGCGTCTGCGCCGCGAGGGCGAGAACCCGGTGCCGCATTACTGGAACCACGTCATGTGGGTCTTCGGCGCGCGCGACATGGACGAGTTCCACGAACGCTCGAAAGGCATGACGCTCGACGGGGTGATGGAACGGATCACCGTGCCGTTCCTCGTGACGCATGGCGAGCAGGACCGGCAGATCGCACTCGACTATGCGCATCGCAGCTTCGACCGGCTGACCAGCACCGCCGACAAGGAGCTGAAGGTGTTCACCGCGCGCGAGGGCGGCGTGGAGCATGTCGGCGCGGACAATATGAGCTTCGGGCGCGACTATATCGCCGACTGGTTCGCGCGGAAGCTGGGCGGGCGCACGGCATGACAGATGCCGCGCTGATCCGCCGCGAGACCGCGATCAGCGTGGCGATCAATATCGGCCTGAGCATCGCCTTCTACGTGGCGTTGTTCGGCCTGGCCGCACCCGCCGCGCCGGTCGCGCTGGGGCGCGACTGCGTGCCGCAGGCGTTCATGGTGACGCTGATGGGCACGCTCGTCCCCGGGCTGCTGACCCGGCGCGAGGTCGGCGGCCCGGCGGCGGCGATCGTCGTTCGCGCGATCGGCAATGCGCTCGCCGCTGCGGTGCTGGCGGGCGGCGGCGCGCTGCTGCTGCTCGCACAGGCGACTAGCCCTATCGCACCCACCGTCGCGCTTGCCGTCAAAGCCGTGTTCGGCGGCGTGCTCGCCGCCATCGTTACCCCTGCCGCGCTGCGCGCGGTACTTGCCCGCAGGACCCAGCCATGACCCGCCGTTTCATCGACCTGTCGATCACGCTGACCAACGACGTGGTGACCGACCCGCCCTTCATGCGGCCCGAGATCACCTATCAGACGCATGCCGAAACCGTCGCGGAGCTCCAGCATTTTTTCCCCGGCGTTACCGCCGAACAATTGCCGGGCGGCAAGGGGTTTGGCGCGGCCGAATGGGTGCGGCTGACCACGCACAACGGCACGCATCTCGATGCGCCCTGGCATTACCACCCGACCATGGACGGCGGCGAACGCGCCATCACCATCGACGAGGTGCCGCTCGACTGGTGTTTTCGCCCGGGCGTGAAGCTCGACTTCCGCCAATTCGCCGACGGCTATGTCGCGACCGCAGCCGACGTGGCGGCGGAACTCGCGCGGATCGGCCATGACCTCCGGCCGCTCGACATCGTCGTCGTCAACACCGCGGCGGGCGCGGCGCTGGGACGGCCAGACTTCTTGGGCAAGGGGTGCGGCATGGGACGCGAGGCGACGCTGTACCTGACCAGCCGCGGGGTACGCGTGACAGGCACGGATGCCTGGAGCTGGGACGCGCCGTTCGCTTATACGGCGCAGCGCGTGAAGGAGACGGGCGACACTTCGCTGATCTGGGAAGGGCATAAAGCCGGTGCCGAGATCGGCTATTGCCACATGGAGAAGCTCACCAATCTCGATACGCTGCCGGCAAGTGGCTTCACCATCAGCTGCTTCCCCGCCAAGATCCAAGGCGCCTCCGCCGGCTGGACCCGCGCCGTCGCGATCCTGGAGGATTGAGCGCATGCGTCTGGCCACCCTCCACGAAGGCACGCCCGACGGCCGTCTGGTGCTCGTGTCGCGCGACGGCACCCGCTTCGTAGACGCGCCCGTCGCCACGTTGCAGGCGGCGCTGGAACGCTGGTCCGAGGTGGAGGCCGACCTTGCCGCGCGCGACGCCGAAGCGGGTGCGCCGCTGGCCGGCATGCGACTGGCCGCGCCGCTGCCGCGCGCATGGCAATGGCTCGATGCCTCGGCCTTTCCCAGCCACGGCGCGCTGATGCAGCGGGCGTTCGGCTTGCCCCCGATCGAGACGGCGCTGCCGCTGATGTATCAAGGACTGTCGGATCGCTTCCTCGGACCCGCCGACGACGTCCCCCTGCCGAGCGAGGATCACGGCATCGATTTCGAGGGCGAGTTCGGCGTCGTCACCGATGCGGTACCGATGGGAACGGACGCCGCCGCGGCGATGGCGCATATCCGGCTGGTGGTGCTGATCAACGACTGGTCGCTGCGCGTGCTGGCACCCGCCGAGATGAAGACCGGCTTCGGTTTCATCCAGGCAAAGCCGGCGTGCAGCATGGCGCCGATCGCGGTCACGCCCGACGAACTCGGCCCGGCATGGCTCGACGGACGGGTGTGCCTGCCGCTGCACGTCGCGCTCAACGGCGAAGCGTTCGGCCATCCCGACGGCGCGGCGATGGCATTCGGTTTCCACGAACTTGTCGCCCACGCCGCCCGCACCCGGGCGCTGCCCGCGGGCACGATCATCGGGTCGGGCACGGTGTCCAACGACGATCATGCACACGTCGGATCGACCTGCATCGCCGAGAGGCGCGGCGCGGAGATCGTCGCACATGGCGAGCCACGGACCGAATTTCTGCGGTTCGGCGACCGCGTTACGATGGCGGCGCGGTTGCCCGGTGGCGAAACCCCGTTCGGCGTCATCGACCAGCAGGTGGTCGCCGGCTGATCCTGGCCGATCTATTAATGTAGCGGCTTGCTATCCAACATAACTATCGATTTCCACTGCCCTGCCGACATCGTTACGACGCGACAAGGCACGGATCATCGCCAATGGCAATATCGTGAACGGACAACAGCCGGGATCACCGGTGATGGGAGGATAGACGTGAAGACCTTATCGCTATGCAAGGCTATGCTGCTCGCCGGCGTGACGCTGGCAGCGCCGGTACTGGCGCAGACTGCACCCGGCAACGACGCGCGCACTACCGGTTCGACCGAGCCGCAGACGGCCGCCCCGACCGATACCGCGCCCGACGTGGCCGACATCGTCGTCACCGCGCAACGCCGGCCCGAGCGGCTTCAGAACGTGCCGATCAGCGTCACCGCCGTGTCGTCCGACACCCTAAAGACCCGAGCGCTGAACGACCTGTCATCGCTGGCGCAGGTCGCACCCAGCCTGCAGACCGGTAACGACAACACGTTTGCGGTGCGCGGCGTCGGCACGCTCGCCTTCTCGCAGTCGCTCGAATCTAGCGTCGCCTTCGCGCAAGACGAGGTAAACCTCACCAACTCCAACCTCGTGACGGACCTGTTCGACGTGGCGCAGGTCGAGGTGCTGAACGGCCCGCAGGGGCTGTTGTTCGGTAAGAACGCGTCGGCCGGGCTCTTAAACGTCACGACGACCCGGCCGCAGCTCGGCCATTACGGCGCGGACTTCGACCTAGAGGGCGACTATCGCGACAAGGCACCGGGCAACAGCGACGGCGCGATCGTCCGCGCCAACGTCAACCTGCCGATCGGTGAGAGGTCGGCGCTGCGCGTCAATGCGTTCTACAATTACCAGTCGCCCGTTGTGCAGTTTGTCGGTCCCGCCAGCGGCCGGGTCGATCTTGGCCAGCGCCGCTTTGCGTTCCGCGGCAAGTATCTGTGGCAGCCGAGCGACGCGTTCTCGCTCTACGTGATCGGCGAATATGGCGAGGAGCATGGCGCGCTTGGCCTGTTCGGTTCGACCTTCCGCAGTCTCGGCGCAGGCAGCGTCAACGTCGGCCCGCAAAGCGCGCTGGGAATCACGCCGGGACCTGACAACCTTCAGCTCGGCGGCGATGCCGGGTATTTCCGCGATGTCAGCCGCCACGGCCTGCAGGGCAAGATGACCTATACCTTGGACAACGGCATCGAGATCAGCGACATCGCCGCCTGGAAGGGGTTCCGCCGCAACCAGCAGATCGATCAGGATTTCAGTGCCCAGGACGGCGCCAACGTAAATGCCGCGCGCACGAAATTCGACCAGTACTCCAACGAACTGCGCGTCGCTCTGCCCGCGGGGGACCGGCTCAGCGGACAGGCCGGCCTCTATTATTTTCATGCAGACTTGGCCGTGCAGAACCAGATCGCGGGGAACAACTTCCTGCCGGCGTTCGTGCTGCCGACCTATCCCTTCTGCGTCGGTGCAACTGCGGTGGCCGGCGCACGCCCGCCGGTTTGTTCGGTCAGTAACAGCTTTTTCCTCGGCAACGATCACAACATCACCCAGAAGACTGACAGCTATGCGGCGTTCGGCCAGCTGACCTATCGGATCGTCGACGGCCTGCAGGTGATCGCGGGTGGGCGTGTGACGCATGACGACATCTCGATCGATCTCGTTCAAAACACCGGGCGCTACTTTGTTCCGCTCGGCATCCCGTTCTCCGGATCGCAAAGCTACAAGAATACCGATTTCAGCTGGAAGGCCGGGCTGCAATATAACTTCACCCCCAACGCCATGGCCTACGGCACCTATGCGCGGGGCTACAAGGGACCGGGGTTCAACGACAATGCCGTCAGTCAGACCGGCTCGCTGGTCGTCAGGCCCGAGATCAACCGCAATATCGAAGCCGGCGTGAAGACCACCTGGTTCAATCGGCGATTGCTGTTCAACGTGTCGCTGTTCCGGTCGCATTTCAGCGACTATCAGGTGCAGTCGATCGACCTGACGACCAACGCCTTCGTCACGCAGAACGCGGCCAAGCTGCATAACAAGGGTGCCGAGATCACCGCCACGGTGACGCCGGTACGGGGATTGACCCTGAACGGATCGGCCACGGTCCTCGATGCCGAGTTTAAGGACTTCGCCGGCGCGCAATGCTATCCGACGCAGGGCTGCACCAACGGAACATTCAACGCCAGCGGGCTTCGTCCGCCGCTATCGCCCAAATTCACCAGCACGGGCCAGGCCGTCTACGAGACGGCGATCACCCCGGACGGGATGAGGGGCTTTATCGAGGGCAACTGGTACCATCGCTCCGCGGTTCAGTACAACATCGCCCAGTCGCCGGGGACCCGCTTTGGCTCCGTCGATCTGTGGGGTGGTAGCATCGGCGTGCGCGGCGATGCCTGGCGATTCTCGGTGTTCTGCAAGAACTGCACCGACCGGCGGGTACCAACCGCCATCCAGGTAGAAAACGGGGACGCCTTCGCCGGTGTCACGAGCTACTATCAGCAGTTCGGCCTGAACTCGTTCCGGACGATCGGCTTGCAGTTCGGGCTTCATTACTGATGCCACGGGCGATCGAATGCCCTCCATGTTCCGTTGATCTACACGGTGAGTATCGAGGAACGATTGGCTCGACTGTGACTAATCGATCCTTGCGGTCACTATGACGCTTCCGAACGGTCGCGCCACAAATTGCCGAGACTAAGCTTCAGCTTCTGCTGATCCTCAGCCGGTAATGACGCAAAGAATTGGGCATCGTTATCTGCCATCCGTACGCTGACATCCGACGCAAGCGCTTTGCCTTTGAGGCTGAGATGCAGCGGATGCGAGCGCCCCGCCGACTGCCCGCGAACGATCAGCTTGCGCGCAACGAGCCCCGCGACGATCGGCGCCATGTTTGCTCGCTTGATGGACAGGCGTCGACCGATCTCGGCTTGCGTGATTGCGGTCTCAGCGGCGAGGACTACCAGGATCGATGCCTCTGTAGTGGTAAGGCAAAGGACGGATAGCCGCTCCGTGAGATCCGCCATCATAATGTTCGATGCGCGACGCAGATGATAGCCGATCAACTCGTCGAGTGAAAAACCTTGGGTCATGCGACCGGCCTACCTCGCCTAGGCCAGATGGTCACCATCCAACAACGAAAGGGTAGATCGCAAATGACTGAGGATCGCCGTAGGTTGCTGCTGGAGGTGACCAATATAGATAAGTTGCTGTCGGAGCTCAAGACTGTACGGTCGCTCCAGGGTCACGAGCAAGGCAAAGCTCTGGTTGCCTTGCGACGTCGATTGCCAATCCAACTCGCCGAAATCGCATCGATAGTAAGGTCGCTGCTGGAGCCGCACGATATAGAAGGCAAGGATCAGTTCCGTTGCCTTCACTCGAGCTTGCTTTCAAAGATTGCTCTACACCAGGCTAACTGGCCGGCGGTCCGTGTGGTCTCATTCACCGACAATGGTGATGATGGTTACAACCGCTCGTCGCAGATGGTAGATGAGGCTGCTGCCGCGCTGGTGCAGTGGATGCAATGTCGATATGCGGGTCAAGGATGAAACGCTTTATACCCTTAAGCTGATTAGAGGCACGCAGCGGGAATTCATCCGGTGCGAGCGGATCGGTCGAGATTAGGTTGTCCACCATTCTCTCTTCTTCCCCATGTATGAAGCACCGTCGGCGTCATCCAGCGCCGCCGCCCGTGTCCTTGAGCAATATCCGTTCCACCGCGCGCGTCTTGTCGGCGTTCGATGGCCCGGCGTTGCGGATCGCCTGAAAAATCTCCTCGTAGCTCGGTACGCGGGCACCGGCCTGCCGGTCCGCCGCGGCCGGGGTGGCGCCCCCGCGTGCGTCGGGAGCGCCCGGTTCAGACACGTTCGATCACCATCGCGATCCCCTGCCCGACGCCGATGCACATACAGGCGACGGCATAGCGGCCGCCGCTACGCTGCAACTGCTCCGCGGCGGTCATGACGATGCGCGCGCCCGACATGCCGAGCGGATGGCCGAGCGCGATCGCGCCGCCGTTGGGATTGACGCGCGGATCGGCGAAATCGACGCCGAGGCCGCGCAGCACCGCGATCGCCTGCGCCGCGAACGCCTCGTTGAGTTCGAGCACGTCGAGCTGGTCGATGCCGATGCCGGCGAGCGGCAGCGCCTTGCGCACCGCCTCGATCGGGCCGACCCCCATCACCCGCGGGGCGACACCGGCCGATGCCATAGCGAGGATGCGCGCGCGCGGCGTCAGGCCGTGGCGCGTCGCGGCCCCCTCCGACGCGACCAGCATCGCCGCCGCGCCGTCGTTGAGGCCCGAGGCGTTGCCCGCGGTCACCGTGCCGTCGGCGCGGACCACCGGCTTGAGCTTCGCCAGCGCCTCGAGACTGGTGCCACGCGGATGTTCGTCGGCGACGAAGGACAGCGGCTCGCCCTTCTTCTGCGGGATGGCGACGGGGACGATCTCGGCGGCGAAGCGACCGTTCGCCTGCGCCGCCGCCGCCTTCTGCTGGCTGGCGAGCGCGAACAGGTCCTGCTCCTCACGGCTGACCTGCCATTCGGCGGCGACGTTCTCGGCGGTCTCGGGCATCGGATCGACGCCATAGGCTCGGGCCATCGCCGGATTGACGAAACGCCAGCCGAGCGTCGTGTCTTCGATCTTCTGCGCGCGGTCGAACGGCCCCGCCGCCTTGCCGAGCACATAAGGCGCGCGCGTCATCTGTTCGACGCCGCCGGCGATCATAAGCGCGGCGTCGCCGCTACGGATCGCCTGTGCGGCGATGCCGACCGCGTTGAGCCCCGAGCCGCACAGCCGGTTGACCGTCGCGCCCGGCACCTCGACCGGCAGGCCAGCGAGCAACGTCGCCATCCGCGCGACGTTGCGATTGTCCTCGCCCGCCTGATTGGCGCAGCCGAGGATGCAATCGTCCAACGCGCCCCAGTCGACGCGCGCGTTGCGCTCGACCAGCGCCCTGATCGGCAATGCGGCAAGGTCGTCGGCACGGATCGTCGACAGTGCGCCGTTGAGGCGGCCGATCGGCGTGCGGATCGCGTCGCAAAGGAAAGCGTCGGCCATCATTGCGCTCCTGCGGCGGCGTCGAGGTCGGCGATGATCCGTCCCGCCTCGGCGAAACCGGTGTTGGCGGCGGGAACGCCGGCGTAGATGGCGGTCTGCATCAATACCTCTTTCAGATCGTCGCGGGTGAAGCCGTCGCGGATCAGGCCGGCGCGGACGTGGAGCGCGAATTCCTCCCAGCGGCCGAGGCTCGCAGTGATCGCGACGACGAGCAGCCGGCGGGTGCGGTCGTCGAGTCCCGGACGGCCCCAGATCTCCTGCCACGCGATACGGGTAATCATCGCCTGGAATTCGGCGTTGAACGGCGTGCGCGCGGCGAGCGAACGGTCGACCCAGTCGTCGCCGAGCACGCGGCGGCGGTTGACGAGCCCCGCCTCGAACAGCGTAGCGGCGGCATCGACCGTCGCCCCGTCGCGCCCGAGGAAGGCGATGAGCTGCGCGGCGAGCGAGGCGGGTGCCTCGACCGGCGCGAGATGCGCGGCGTCGAGATGCACGACCCGCGAATGGGGGATCGCCGCGGCGATCCGCTCGCCATGGCCGACATAGGGGGTCGAGGTATCGCGCTCGCCTGCGACGATCAGCACCGGCAGCGCGAGGCCCGGCAACCGGTCGAGCAGCGCCATATCGCGGATCGCCGCGCCCGCACCGGCATAGCCGTCGTCCGCCATCGCGATCAGGCCGCGGCGCAGTGACGCGGCGACGTCGCGATGCGTGGCGGTGAAGCCGGGCGACAGGAACCGGCCCATCGCCAGATCCGCGATCCCCGCGGTGCCGTCGCGGAGGACGATGGCGATCCGCTGCTGCCACGCCGCGACGTCCATTTGCGCAGAGGTGCAGACCAGGGCCAGCGCTTCGATGCGATCCGGATAATCCAGTGCCATCTGCATCGCGATCATCCCGCCGAGCGACACGCCCGCCACCGCGGCACGGGCGATTCCCGCCGCGTCCATCGCCGCGACCACGTCGGCGGCGAGCATCGGCAGACCATAGTCGCCCGGCGGCGCATCGGAGGCGCCATGGCCGCGCGTATCGAGGCGCAGCACGCGGAACCGCCGCGCCAGCGCAGGCAAGCATTCCTCCCACAAGGCCATATCGGTGCCGATCGAATTGAGCAGCACCAGCGGCGGCGCATCATCGTCGCCGTCGAGCTTCCAGTATGTCCGCACGCCATCGCGCGTCACGAAGGGCATGGTTCAGTCTCTCCCCGGCGCCAGCAGCGCCTCGACCAGCGCGACGCTGTCACCGATATCCGCGCCCTGACCCGCCACGGCAAGATTGCGCGCGATCGCCTGCGTGTCGATATCCAGCCCCTCGGCGACCGTCCCCATCGCCTTGGCCGCGCCGGCGGCGAGCAGGAACAGATCGACCAGCACCGGCCCCTCCGTCTGCCAGCCGCCGATGCCGCGTTCCTCCTCCGCGGGCATCGCCGTCAGGATCGCCGCGACCAGCCCCGGCGCACGCACCGCAGCGGACAGGGCGGTCTGGCAGCCGGTGGGGTTGCGCTTGTGCGCCATCGCCGACGATCCGCCGCGCCCCGCCACCGCGGGTTCGTGCGCCTCGCCGACGCCGTTCTGCGCCAGCAGCGCGATGTCGCGCGCCATCTTGGCGAGCGCGCCGATCAGGATGCCGAGCGCCGCGGCGATGGCGGCGACGCCGTCGCGCCGGGCATGCCAGGGCGGCGCATCGGCGAGGCCCAGCGCCTGCGCGAGCCGGCGTGCGACCGCCGCCGCCGCGCCGTGCTGACCGGGGCGCGTGCCGGCCGCGCCGCCCCATTGCAGCACGGCACCGGCGGCGACCTCGCGCGACAGCCGCGCCGCCGCGGCGGCGATGCCCGCGTGCCAGTGCGCGATGCGCAGGCCGAAGCCGATCGGCTGCGCATCCTGCAACAAGGTGCGGCCAATCGCCGCGGTCGCGGCGTGACGGCGGGCGAGCGGCGCGAGGGCATCGGTGACACGCGCGGCGTCGGCGAGCAGCAGCGTCGCGGCCTGCCGGACCTGCATCATCAGCACGGTGTCGGCGATATCCTGACTTGTCGCGCCGCGATGCAGCGCCGCCGCCGCCTCCCCCGACAGCGTGGCGCGCAGCTGCGCGACGAGCGGGATCGCCAGCGTGCCGGCGAGCGCCGCCGCCTCGGCAAGCTCGGCCGGATCCGGCGCGAGGCGGCCGGCCGCGGCGGCGATCGCTTCCGCGCTGTCCGCGGCGATCACCCCTTCCGCCGCCTGCGCGCACGCCAGCGCCGCTTCGAAGGCGAGCGCCGCGGCGATCGTCGCGGCGTCGTCGAAGGTCGCGATCATCGCCGGCGTGGCGACGGGGCGGGTGCGCAACAGGCTCACAGGTCGAAGAACACCGTTTCGGCATCGCCGCCGAGATGCAGGTCGAGCCACCAGATGCCGTCGCGGGGTTGCGCGATCACCGTGCCACGGCGATCCGCCGGGATGCGGGCGAGAATTGGATCCTCGTCATTGCCCTCCGCACCGGCGAAATAGAGTCGCGTCGCCAGCCGCTTGAGCAGGCCGCGTCCGAAGAGTGACAGCGCCAGATGCGGCGCCTGCATGCTGTTGCCGGGTGCTGGCACGCGCCCCGGCCGGATCGTGCGGAAGCGAAAGACGCCCTCGGCATCGACCGCGGCGCGGCCGAAGCCGGTGAAATGCGGGTCGAGCGGCACGTCGTCGCGCGCGTCGTCGCGGCTGGCGTAGCGGCCGGCGGCATTGGCCTGCCAGATCTCGACCATTGCATCGACGACGGCCACGCCCTCGGCATCGAGGACGCGGCCGGCGATCTCGATCACCTCGCCCTTCGGCGTGCCGGTCGGCGCGGACAGGTTGAGCACCCAATGCGCCTCGTCGAACAGATCGGGCCGCGCGCCCATGCCGGACGCGCCGACCAAGTCTGCGCCGCCCTTCCACGGCAGGCCGTAATGGAAGAACGGCCCAACCGTCTGGCTCGGCGTCTGGCCGAACAGGGCGGGATCGCGATTGTCCTGGCGCGCGGCGGGTTCGCGGGTTTCGAGATCAGTCATGATGGTCGTCCTCGAACGGCGTCTGCGCACGCCCCTTCAGCACCACGTCGAACAGATAGCCAAGCGCCCGGTTCGGTTCCGTCGTCGCGATGTCGAACCGGCTGACCAGCCGCTGGCGATAGGGCATCGGCACCGCATTGGCGATCGGATCGATCTCGATCAGCGGATCGTCGGGGAAATAGAGCTGCGTCACCAGCCGCGTCGCGAATGCCGGGCCAAGCAGCGACAGATGGATATGCGCCGGCCGCCACGCATTGCGGTGATTGCCCCACGGATAGGCGCCGGGGCGGACGGTGACAAAGCGATAGCGGCCCTCGGCATCGGTGACGACGCGGCCGGCGCCGGTGAAATTGGGATCGAGCGGCGCGTCCCACTGGTCGCGGACATGGACGTAGCGACCGGCGGCATTGGCCTGCCAGATCTCCATCACCGTATCGGGCACCGCCCGGCCGTCCTCGTCGAGCACGCGACCCGAGACGATGATGCGCTGGCCGATCGGCGCGCTGCCATGCTGCGTCGTCAGGTCGGCGAGCGCCGGCCCCATCAGCCGCTCCCACGCGCCGCCCGGGCCGGTCGTCTCGGTCAGCGTCTGGGGCACGCGCAGCAGCGGCTGGCGCGGCGCGCGCAGCAGCGTCGAGCGATAGTCGGGGACCAGCGCGGGCGGCGCGCCCGCATCGTCGCGCGCATAGGGACGGACGTCGCTCATGCCGCCAGCGCCTCCGCCACCGCGAAGGGCGCGGCGGTCTTCGCGCGCACCTCGGCGAGCGTGACGCCGGGGGCAAGCTCGATCAGCCGCAGCCCCGGCTTGCCGCAGGCGAGCACCGCAAGGTCGGTGACGATCAGGTCGACGCACGCCTTGCCGGTTAGCGGCAGGGTGCAGGCGGGCAGGATCTTGGACGCGCCCGCCTTGTTGGCATGATCCATCACCACCACGACGCGGCGGACGCCGGCGACTAGGTCCATCGCGCCGCCCATGCCCTTCACCATCTTGCCGGGGATCGTCCAGTTGGCGATGTCGCCCGACTCGCTGACCTCCATCGCGCCGAGCACCGCCATGTCGATATGACCGCCGCGGATCATCGCGAAACTGTCGGCGGACGAGAAGAAGGACGAGGTCGGCAGCGCGGTGATCGTCTGCTTGCCCGCGTTGATGAGGTCGGGATCGACCGCGTCGCGCGTCGGGAACGGCCCGATGCCGAGCATGCCGTTCTCCGACTGGAGCGTCACGTCGAGCCCTTCGGGGACGTAATTGGCAACCAGCGTCGGGATGCCGATGCCGAGGTTGACGTAATAGCCGTCCTGCAATTCCTGCGCGGCGCGCGCCGCCATCTGTTCGCGGGTCCAGCCCATCAGACGCTCTCCTCTTCGCGGACCGTCAGTTTCTCGATCCGCTTCTCATTGATCGTGCTCAGCACGATCCGGTCGACGTAGATGCCGGGCGTGTGGATACAGTCGGGATCGAACGAGCCCGCCGGCACAATTTCTTCGACCTCGACCACCGTCACCTTGCCCGCGGTCGCCATGTTCGGGTTGAAGTTGCGCGCGGTCTTGCGGAACATCAGATTGCCGGCCGGATCGGCGCGCCACGCCTTGATGATCGACAGATCGGCGCGCAACCACGTCTCGCGAACGTATTCCTCCCCCTCAAACGTCTCCACCGGCTTGCCCTCGGCGACGACGGTGCCGACCCCGGTCTTGGTGTAGAAAGCGGGAATGCCCGCGCCGCCGGCACGGATCCGCTCGGCGAGCGTCCCCTGCGGATTGAGTTCGAGTTCGAGTTCGCCGTCCATATATTGCTGCTCGAACAATTTATTCTCGCCGACATAGCTGGAGATCATCTTGGCGATCTGGCGGCTTTCGAGCAGCATCCACAGGCCAAAGCCGTCGGCCCCCGCGTTGTTCGAGATAACGGTCAGCCCGCGCACGCCACTGCCGCGGATTTCCGGGATGAGGCTTTCGGGATTGCCGGACAGGCCGAAGCCGCCCGACATGATCGTCATGCCGTCGAACAGCACGCCTTCCAGCGCGGCGGCGGGACTGTCGTAGATCTTGCTCTTCATGCGGCCTGATCCTTCATGCCGGTGATGGTTCATGCCGATGTCAGGGGAAGTCCGACGTAATTCTCAGCGAGCGTGCGCTGCGCCGCCTGCGACCCGCGGATGTAATCGAGCTCGGCCATCTGGATGCGGCGGTCGAAGCCGTCCATCGTCGGGAAACGGTGGGTGACCGAGGTGAACCACCAGGAGAAGCGCTCCGCCTTCCACACCCGCGCCAGCGCGCGCGCCGAATAGCCGTCGATCCCCGCATCGGACCGGTCGCGATAATGATTGACGAACGCCTCGCCGAGCATCGTCACGTCCGACACGGCGAGGTTCATCCCCTTCGCGCCGGTCGGCGGGACGATATGCGCGGCGTCGCCGGCGAGGAACAGGCGGCCCCAGCGCATCGGCTCGGTGACGAACGAGCGCAGAGGCGCGATCGTCTTCTCGAACGACGGACCGCGCGTCACCTTCGCCGCGGCGGCGGGGCCGAGGCGCACGCACAATTCGTCCCAGAAGCGCTCGTCCGGCCAGTCGGCGACATCCTCGTCGACCCCGCACTGGATGTAATAGCGGCTGCGCGTCGGCGAGCGCATCGACGCCAGAGCGAAGCCGCGTTCGTGATTGGCGTAGATCAATTCGTGATCCGCGGGCGGCACGTCGGCGAGGATGCCGAGCCAGCCGAACGGATAGACACGCTCGAACGTCCTGCGCACGTCCTCCGGGATCGCACTGCGGCTGACGCCATGGAAGCCGTCGCAGCCGACGACGAAATCGCAGTCGAGCGTCCGCGCCTCGCCCCGCTCGCGCCACGTCACCGTCGGCCGTTCGCTGTCGAGCCCGGCGAGCGCGACGTCCGCCGCGTTCCAGACAATCGCCAGCCCCTCCGCCTCGGCTGCGTCGAAGAGGTCGCGCATCACCTCCTGCTGACCATAAACGGTGACGGTCGAACCGCCGGTCAGCGCGGCCATGTCGATGCGGAAGACCTCGCCGTCGAGCGCCAGATTGGTGCCGCCGTGGACCAGCCCTTCGCGGACTAGCCGATCGGCGAGGCCGAGACGGTGCATCAGGTCGACGGTCACCTGTTCGAGCACGCCGGCGCGGACCCGGCCCTCGACATAGGCCCGGTCGCGGCGTTCGATGACGACCGCGTCGATATCATTCTGTCGCAGCAGATGGGCCAGGAACATGCCTGCCGGTCCAGCTCCGATGATCGCAACCTGGGTGCGCATCACGTGAGGTTCCTCTCCACAGCGGGTCATCCGCCTTGCCAACTTGGTGCAATACGAGACATGGCGGTGCCATGTCCTTCCCACCCGAAAAGATGGACGATTCGTTAGTTCGTGCTAGGATCTTGAAGTGACCCTGCCCGTAATTCCCAGCTTCTACCTCTATGGGGAGCCGCATCGCGCGGTGGCACCGGGCTTTATCCATGTCGAGGAACTTGATGATCGTTCTCGGCCGAGCGAATGGACGATCCGACCGCACGCACATGCCGATCTGGTCCAGTTGTTCCTGATCGACACGGGCGGCGGCGTGATGCAGGTGGAGGACCGCACCTTGCATTTTGCCGCGCCGGCGGTGCTGACCATGCCCGTGGCAGTAGTGCATGGATTTGCATGGACGAGCGATTCAACGGGTACGGTACTGACGATCGCTAAATCCTTCCTCGAAGAACTCGCCGCTCGCCATCCCGAGCTGTCACCAGTCTTGGCGCATCCGCGCGCGCTAGCGGTCGATGCGGACACCGCCCACATTGTTCGCAATGCTGCTGCCAGCCTTCGACGCGAACTGGGTTGGTCTGCCCCCGGCTACCCGGCCGCGGTAGAGGCGGCGCTGCTGTCGCTACTGGTCACGGGGTTGCGGCTGCTGCCGCCCGACCGCGACGAGATCGTCGCCGAGCCCGGTCCTCAGGCTGCGCTGGTGGCGCGCTTCCGCGCCCAGGTGGAGCACAGGTTCCGGTTGCGCGAAGGCATCGCCGTCCATGCGTCGGCGCTCGGCACCAGCGAAACCAGCCTGCGGGCCGCCTGCGCGCGGATCGCCGGGCTGTCGCCCGCCGCAATCCTGGATCAGCGCGCAATCCTCGAAGCCAAGCGTGCGCTTCTGTATTCCAACCTTGCGGTCGGGCAGGTTGGCTACGCCGTTGGCATCGCCGACCCAGCCTATTTCACCCGCTTCTTCACCCGGCACGCCGGCATCTCGCCGCGCGGGTTTCGCCGGATGCAGGTGCAGAGAAGCTAACCGACGGATCTGCTCGGTAGGCTGAGCAGCGCGGCCAAGGCGAGCAACGATCCCCCGGCCATCGCTATCGCAACGCTCTGTAAGCCGAATCCAGATTGAAACATCGTGCCGGCGACGATCGGGCCGAGCGCCGCGCCGCCGCGGCCGACACCAATCACGAACCCCGTGCCGCCGCCGCGAACCGCTGCCGGGTATCCTTCAGCGACCAACGCATAGAGGCCGACCATGCACGCGTTGGTGCAGAAGCCGGTGATGCCTGAAACCATTGCCAGCGTCGGCAGGTCGGCATACCCGCGTCCAAATACCGCCACCATCGCGAACGAGGCGAGTAGGCTGGCCGCCATCAGCCGGCGCGTGCCGACCCTCAACGTCGCAACTCCGAAGGCGATGCCGCCCGCAAGCCCGCCGATGTTCGCCCACACCAGCACGCCGCCCGCTGTTGACGGCGAGAATCCCATATCGACGACTATTTTGGGAATCCACTTCAGCATGAAGTAGAAGGTCATCAGCTGCGCGAAATAGGCGACCGTGAGGAGAAGCGTAATTCGCCGCAGCGCCGGCGTAAACAGCTCGGCGACGGGCACGCTGCGCCGCAAATCGCCGTTCGGCAATGCCGCGACGTTAGGGTGTCGCATCCGTGCCAGCACGCGGTTGATCTGGTCAAGCGCGTCGGCTCGCCCGCGCTGCACCAGGAAACCTAATGATTCGGGTAGCAGCCATAGCGCCAGCGGCAGGTATGCCGCGGTCAGTCCCGCGCCCAGCACGAACACACTGCGCCAGCCATGGCTCGCGAGCAGCGCCGAAGCGATCACGCCGCCCACAACCGCGCCCAACGGATAGCCCGCCGCCATAATCGCCACCGCCAGCGAGCGGCGCCGCGCGTTGGCGAGTTCGGCGACTATCGCATTGGTGCAGGCGAGCATCCCGCCGATGCCGAGCCCGGTGACGAAGCGGATCGCCAGCAGTACGCCTACGCTGCCGGCCTGCGTCGCCGCCGCCATCCCCAGAGCCATGACGACGAGGCAACCGAGGATCGTCGGCCGCCGCCCCGCCCGATCCGCCACCGCGCCGAGCGCGACCGAGCCGAACGCCATGCCGATCAGCTCCATCGACAGCACGACGCCCAGCGCCGCGCGGTCGATCCCCCATTCCGCCGCGATGCCGGGCGAGGCGAAGCTAATTGCGAGCACGTCGAACCCGTCGAGCGCGTTCAGCAGCACGCACAGCGCGATGGCGACGACCTGCGGCCGCGTCATCGGTGATTCGTCGAGCAGGCGGCGCGGATCGGTCACGGCGTTCCCTTTCAAACGGACTCAACAAGCATCAGCGCGTCGAGCGCCACCGCGCCCTGCCCTTCCGGGTACAGGATCACCGGATTGAGATCGACCTCGAGGATGCGTGGACTGGCGTCCATCACCCCCGCCAGCCGCTCGACCAGTGCCGCCAGCGCCTCGACGTCGAGCGCCGGGGTTCCCCGCCAGCCGTCGAGCAGCGCGGCGCTGCGCAGGCGGCGGATCGCCGCGACGATGGCTGCGCGCGTCATCCCCGGCGCGATCAGCGTCACGTCCTTCAGCACCTCGGCCTGGACGCCGCCGAACCCTACCAGCACCGCCGCGCCCCAATCGGGGTCGCGGCGCGCGCCGATGATCATTTCCAGCCCCCGGGCGCCCATCGCCTCGACGAGGATGCCGTCAAGCGCAACGCCTCGAAGGTGGCGCGCCACGTCCGCATCCATCCGCGCCCACGCCGCCGCGAGCGCGTCCGCATCGGCGATGCCGACCGCGACGCCGCCGGCATCGCTTTTATGGCTGAGCTGCGGCGACTGCGCCTTGAGCACCACCGGATAGCCGATCACCGCGGCCGCCGCCTGCGCCGCGGCCGCGGTCATCACGAGCCGCGCGGTCGGGAAAGCGAAGCCCGCGCTCGCGAGCAGCGCCTTGGCGCGATGCTCGGGGATCACCCCGCCGGCCTCTGGCAGGTCGAGCGCGGTCGCCGCGACACCGGTCCGGACCGTCTCGACGCCCCGCGACGCGAGCCGCGCGACCGCGCGCAGCGCCCGCTCGCTCGACGGGAAGCACGGCACGCCGCGTTCGCGCAGCGCCGCGATCTCCGCCGGCGGGATCGGCGCGCCCTCGTCGAGACCGGCGAAGATCACCGCCTTGCCCCCGCCACCATGTCCGCCACCATGTCCGCCATCACGCTCGTCGAGCGCGCGGAGGAGCGGCGGCACCTTGATGCCGGTGGTCACCGGATCGGTCTGGATGATCCCTATCAGCACGGTGCCGATCCGCTCGTCGCCGAGCAGCGCGCTCAGCGTCCGCGCGTAGAGGTCGGGGTCGACCAGCCCCTGCGCGGTCATGTCGAGCGGGTTGGAAACGCCGACGAACTCGGGCAGCGCCGCGCGCAGCGCCGGCGCATTGGTGTCGTCCAGCAGCGGCAGCGGCAGCGCGAGATCCTCGGCCAGATCGAGCATTAGCGCCTTGAACGCCCCCGATTCGCCCAGCACCGCGACGCCGCTCTCCGGTAGCACCGGACAGAGCGCCGCGATCTCGGCGATGTCGCCCAGTTCCTCCAGCGTTTCGGCAAACACCACGCCGGCCTGGCCGACCAGCAGCCGCATCAGGTCGTAATCGCCCGCCATCGCGCCGGTATGCGTCGCCGCGCTCTCGCGTGCCGCACCCGACTTGCCGGGGTGGAGCAGCACGATCGTCTTGCCCGCGGCATGCGCCGCGTGCGCTGCGGCGAGGAAGCGCGCGGGATGGCGGAACTGCTCCACGATCATTGCGATCACCTGCGTCGCGGGTTCGCCGACCAGCCACTCGACATAGTCCTCCACGCCGCTCGCCGCCTCGTTGCCAGTCGAGACCGACACCGTCAGCCCCAGCTCGCGCGCCTGGAACACCGTGCCCAATACCGCCGCCATCGCGCCCGACTGCGAGACGATGCCGATCCCGCGCCGCCCGGCGGCAGGTGGCGACACGCGCGTCTCGACGAAGGTCAGCGCCGCGCCGGTCAGGTGATTGACGAGGCCCAGGCAGTTCGGCCCCTCGATCACCATGCCGACGTCCGCCGCGACGGCCGCGATCTCGCGCTGCTCGGCCAGCCCCGCCTCGCCCCCTTCCGCGAAGCCCGCCGAGAAGATCACCGCCGCGCCCACGCCGCGCGCCGCCAGCGCGCGCACCGCCGGCAGCACGCCCGCGCGCGGGATCGCCAGCACCGCGGCGTCCACCCCGTCGGGCAACGCGGCGATGTCGGGCAGGCAGGGCCGCCCCGTGATCGTCGCCCGGTTGGGATTGATCGGGTACACCGCGCCCGCGAAGCCGTTGCGGTCGAGATTGGCGATCACCGACGCGCCGAGCGCGCCCGGCTTGTCCGACGCGCCGACCACCGCGACCGACCGAGGGCCGAGCAACCGCTCGATCCCCGGTCGCACCGCCACCCGCTCCTCTGCCGCGACGGTCATGCTCAGCTCTGCTGCTTGGACTTGTCGTACGCGCCGAGGCCCGGCTTGAACGTCTTGTCGTCGATGAACTGCCTGATGCCTTCCTTGCGGCCGTTGTTGTCGTAGCTGTTGGCCGCCTCCTGCGCGCGGATCAGGAAATCCTCGGCATTATCGTAGGTCATCTCGCGCACGCGGCGAATCGCGTCCTTGGTCGCCTTCAGCGCCACCGGGTTCTTGCCCAGCAGCACGCGGGCCACCTCAGTCACGCGCGTCTTCAGAGCGTCCAGCGGCAGCGCCTCGTTGACGAGACCCCATTCGGCGGCGGTGCGGCCGTCAACGTTCTCGCCCATCATCGCGTGGTACATGGCCTTGCGGAACGGCAGCAGCTCCACCGCCACCTTGGACGCGCCGCCGCCGGGCAGGATGCCCCAGTTGATCTCGGACAGGCCGAACTGCGCGTCCTCGGCGGCAAAGGCCAGGTCGCAGGCGAATAGCGGGCCGTAGCCGCCGCCGAAGCACCAGCCGTTGACCATCGCGATCGTCGGCTTTTGATACCAGCGCAGCCGCCGCCACCAGCCATAGCTCTCGCGCTGCGCCTGGCGCGACGCGCCCAACCCGGCCGCCTCGGTCTCGCGGAAATACTCCTTCAGGTCCATGCCCGCTGACCAGGCGGTGCCCTCGCCGGTCAGCACCAGCACGCCGACGTCGTCGCGATATTCCAGCGCGTCGAGCACGCGCATCATCTGCCGGTTGAGCTTGGGGCTCATGCAGTTGCGCTTCTCAGGACGGTTGAAGCTGACCCAGGCGATGCCGTCCTCGACGGTGTAGGCGACGGTGTCTTCTTCGGTACGTTCAGGTGTGGCGGGGGCGGTCATGCGGGAAAAGCTCCGGGATATAGGTGGGTCAGATCGGAAAATGGCCGGGCTGCGTCTCGATCGTGATCCAGCGCAGCTCGGTGAAGGCGTCGATGCCCGCGCGGCCGCCGAACCGGCCGTAACCGGACGCGCCGACGCCGCCGAACGGCATCTGCGCCTCGTCGTGGACGGTGGCTCCATTGACGTGGCAGATGCCCGACCGGATGCGCCGCGCGACGCGCAGGCCGCGCGCGGTGTCGCGTGTGAAGACCGCCGCTGACAGGCCGTATTCGGTGTCGTTGGCTAGCTCGATCGCATGCTCCTCGTCGCGCGCGCGGGCGATGCCGACGACGGGTCCGAAGCTCTCGTCGCGGAACAGCTTCATCGCCGGGGTCACGCGGTCGATTACCTGTGCGGGCATCAGCACGCCCTCACCTGCGCCGCCGACCAGCCGCGTCGCACCCTGCGCCAGCGCATCGTCGATCAGCGCGCCGACCACCTCGACCGTTTTGGCGTCGACCACCGCGCCCAACGGCGTCCTACCCTCGCGCGGATCGCCAACCGCCATGGTGCCGACCTTGGCGGCGAACTTGTCGGCAAAGGCGTCGGCGACCGCGTCGACCACGATGATTCGCTCAGTCGACATGCAGATCTGGCCCGAGTTCATGAACGCGCCGAACGCCGCCGCCTTCACCGCCTCGTCGAGATCGGCGTCCTCCAGCACGATCAAGGGCGCCTTGCCGCCCAGCTCCAGGAGCGCCGGCTTGAGATTGTCGGCGCAGCGCCGCGCGACGATCCGGCCGACATGCGTCGATCCGGTAAAGTTCACCCGGCGCACTGCCCAGTGGTCGATCAGCGCGCCGACCACCTCGCCCGCATCTGCCGGCGCGTTGGTGACGAGCTGCACCGTGCCCGGCGGCAGCGCCTCGGCGAACGCCTCGACGATCAGCGTATGCACCTGCGGGCACAGTTCCGACGCCTTGAGCACCACCGTGTTGCCGCACGCCAGCGGCACCGCGATCGCGCGCACGCCCAGGATGATCGGTGCGTTCCACGGCGCGATGCCGAGCACCACGCCCGCCGGCTCGCGCAGCGCCATGGCGATGCAGCCGGGCTTGTCGGACGGGATCACCTCGCCGCCGATCTGCGTCGTCAGCGCCGCGGCCTCGCGCACCATGCCCACCGCAAGCATCAGGTTGAACCGCGCCCAACCCTCCGTCGCGCCGGTTTCGCTCATCATCGCAGCCACGAACGCGTCCGCCAGCGCCTCCAGCGCTGCGGCGGCGTTCGCCAACATCGCGCGGCGCGCATTGGGACCGGTCGCCGCCCAACCCGGCAGCGCCGCAGCGGCGGCTTCGCAGGCGGCCGTCGCCGCGCCCGCGTCCATCGCACGCGTTTCGCTGGCCACCTCGCCGGTCACCGGGCTGATGCGCAAGAAGGTGGAAACCCCACCCCCGTCGCCGTTGGGGATCGCCTCGGTCATGTGCAAACCTCTCCTATTGCTATGTCTAATAGCATAGGTCATTGTCGGCGCAAGTGTTCTTCCGAAGGGGAACGCGGTGAGAGGATTTCCGATGAACAGACGCGACGTTCTGGTCGCCGGCACGGCCGGCATCGCCACGGGAGCTGCGACGATGGCCGCTGCCCCGGTCGACTTTCCCGAGCCCCGGCTGACGTTCGCGTTCCAAGCCGAGGTGCTGCTCGGCCAGATCCAGGAACTCGGCACGATTGACGGCGTCCGGCGACGCATTGTCCCGATCGTCGGCGGTACGGTCGCCGGGCCGCGATTGACTGCGACCGTCCTGCCCGGAGGCGCGGATTGGCAGGGCATCCGACCGGGCGACGGGCTGACACGCGTCTGGGCGCGCTATTGGATCAAGACCGAGGACGGCACTGCCATCGGGATCGAAAATGCAGGCATTCGCCGCGCGTCAGCGGCAATCATGCAACGATTGATGTCGGGCGAAGTCGTCCCACCTAGTGCCTATTACTTTCGCACCGTTCCTCAATTTGAGGTTGGCGAAGGCCCTTATCAATGGCTGAACGAAACCGTCTTTGTTGGCATCGGGGCCCGGCTGCGGGACCGGGCACTGATCAGAATATATTCGGTCATGTAAACGATGATTGCCAGCGGCGTTGCGGAGGGTCTGAATCCGAACGCTCAACGATGTGCATTGATCGCAATGATGACGCGAACATTCGCGGCGACCGCCTCCGTTTCGGTGAACTGGCCTTGACCGACACCGAACCAGCGGCGGTCGATCGTCAGGCTGCCACGCATCTGTGCCTTGTTACCGGCGACCACGAGCTGAAAGGGCAACTGCACGGGACGCGCCTTGCCGCGGATCGTCAGCGTACCGGCCGCGATGTAGCGGTTGCCGCCGAGCGCCTTGAACCCGGTCGACTTGAAGGTCGCGCGGGGGAAGACCTTGGTGCTGAACCAGTCGTCGGTCGGTAGCGACTCGTCCCGCGAGGCATCTCCGGTTGCGGCAGACGCGGTGTCGATGAGTGCGGTGACGCTCGAGCTCGTGAGATTGGCGGGGTCGAAGGCTATCCGCGCGTCGAAGCGGCGGAAGCTGCCGTTGATCGCCTGGCCGTTCATCAAGGCGACGAAGGCTACGTGAGATGCCGGGCGCTCGATCGTCCAGAGCGGGGCCGGCGCGGCGAAGACAGGCGCCGCGACGATCGCGAGCGCTAGTAGGGGAACGAAACGCATCAGGATTGTCCTTGGTTGGAAGGGGTAGCGGACACGAGCGGAACCATGCGCCCCAGCACGCCGTCGCGAACGATGAACTGGTGCTTTAGCGCGGCACCGATGTGGAGGAGGATCAGCGCCACCCCGCCGATCGCGAGCGCCAGGTGGATGTTGCTGCTGGCTGCCTCCACGTTCGCCTTGCCCGCGGTCGGCAGAGCGTGGAGGACGCCGATGTGCGGCAGCGGGATGGTGCCCCAAAGCAGCGTCGGGATGTTGAGCGGGCTGACCGACACCATCGCCCAGCCGGTCAGCGGCATGCCAATCATCATGACGTAGAACAACGTGTGCGTGGCATGCGCCGCCGCCCGCTCCCACGGCTTTGTCGCAACCGGCAGCGCAGGCGGCGGATTGAGCCACCGCCAGCCGAGCCGTGCGACGCTAAGCACCAGCACCGTCATCCCCACCGATTTGTGCAGCTGGAACATGGTGAATTGCGCCATTCCTGACAGGAAGCCCATCCGCCATCCCAGCGCCAGGTTGAGGAGGATCAAAGCGGCGATGATCCAGTGGAAAGCCATCGCCACCGCCGAGTAGCGGGTCCGCGTCGCCCGCCGGACCATCGCCGTCGCCATCACTTCTGCTCGAAGGCGGCAGTTATTGACAGCGTCACCGCGTCGCCGACAAGCGGCACGTACTTGGTAACGCCGAACACGGAGCGCTTGAGCGTACCGGTCGCCTTGAAGCCGGCGGTGTATGCCTTGCTGAGCGGATTGACGCCGGCCCCGCCGAAGGTCGCGTCGAGTACCATCGGCTTTGACACGCCGTGCATCGTCACGGTGCCGCTGATCTTCGCGGTGCGCGGGCCGGTCTGCGTCACGCTCTGCGAGACGAAGCGGATCGTTGGATACTTGGTGGCGTCGAACCAGTCGGGGCTCTTCAGTTCGCCGTCGAGCGTCGCGTTGGTGGTCGAGATGCGCTCGACCGGTAGCGACACGTCGACCTTCGTGGCGGCGATCCTCTGGGGATCAAGCGTCATGGTGCCCGTCGCCCCCGGCAGCGTGCCGAAATAGTCGTTGAAGCCGAAGTGGTTGACGCTGAACTGCACCAGCGTGTGGTTGGGATCGATGGCATAGCTCCCCGCCTTGACGGCAGCGGCATCTGGCGATGCCTGGGCGATGACGGCGGCGGGAACGATGAGCGCCAGCGGGATGAAAGCGCGAACGATGGTGTGCATGTTGGTCTCCGTAGAAAAGGCACGTGGGTGGATCAGGCCGCTTCGGCAGCGATGAGGTCGGCGGCACGGTGGCCGATGAACACGGTCGGAGCGATGGTATGGCCGCGGATGAGGCTCGGCATGACCGAGGCATCGGCGACGCGCAGCCCGGCGATGCCCTTTACCCGCAACTGCGGATCGAGGGCGGCGGACGGATCGTCGACTGCGCCCATGCGCACCGTGCCCACCGGGTGATAGACGGTGCCAATGTCGCCGGGGATGTATGCGGCTATCTCGTCGTCGCTCGCGCCGATCGCCGGGATCACGGTCTCGGCCCAAAGTGACAGCACCTTCGCGCCCGCCATGCGGTGGGCGACGCGGACACCGGCGACCAGCGTCGCCACGTCTTCGGGCTCGGTCAGGTAGCGTGGGTCGATCACGGGCTTGGCGTAGGGGTCGCTCGACGCCAGCCGCACCGTGCCGCGGCTCTTCGGCTGGAGCAGAACGACGCCGATCGTCGTGCCCGAGCGGCCGTCGGCATCGGCAACCTCGCCGAAGCTGCCAGGCGAGGGGTTGTACGACAGCAGCAGCTCGATGTCGGGCACCGCCTTGCCGTCCAGCGTTGCCCAACCGACGCCATTCTCGGGGAAATAGGCGGACGGGCCGTCATGGGTCTTCAGCCACCGCGCGGCGTCCGCATCGCCCACGCCCATTGGTACCGATCCGTCGACGCCTGCCCCAGCCAGTGTGTAGACGTGGGTGTAGACATGATCCTGCAGGTTTTCGCCGACCGCGGCCACGTCGACCACAGTGTCGATGCCCAGCGCGGTCAGGTGGTCGCGGGGACCGATACCCGACAGCATCAGGATCTGCGGCGTGTTGAACGTGCCGGCCGATAGCACAACCTCGCGGGCAGCGGTGATCGTCCGGGTGCCGTCCGCGTCGCGCAACTCGACGCCAGTGGCGCGGCCGTCCTCGACCACCACGCGCAGCACATGCGCGCCGGTCAGGATCGTGAAGTTGTCACGCGCCCGCACCGCATCGGTCAGGAAGGCGTCGGCGACGGTGTGGCGCACCCCGTCCACGAACAGCGTTTGGTAGCGGTCCACCACGAAAGGGTCGACGCCATCGGAATCGCCGCGGGTCCCTAAGCCGGTCTCGATGAAAGAGTCGATTAGCCGTTCGGACAGGTCGGTTGGAGTCGGGATGTCATTCATCACCAGCGGGCCATGATGGCCGCGCACGTCGCCCGGCCGGTCCGTGCCTTCGACCTGGCGGAACGTCTCCACCGCGCCGGTGCCGTTCCAGCCGGCAGCGCCTGCCGCTTCCCAGGCGTCGTAATCCTCCGGGCGGCCGCGAAGCCAAGCCCCAATGTTGAGCGTGTTAGACCCTCCCACCGCACGTCCACGCGGATGGTCGATCGAGCGGCCGCCCAATGCCGCCTGCGGCACCGTAGCGTAGGCCCAGTTCTTGTCCGTTCCCCAGGTGCGCGGGAAGCCGCCTTGGCTGCGACCGATGTCGAGCGGGTTCTCCTGCCCCGCCTCGATCAGTGCGACCCGGAAGGGCGGGTCTTCGCTTAGCCGTGCGGCTAGCACCGAACCGGCGACACCGGCGCCGACGACGATGTAATCGAAATCGCTCATCTACTTTCTCCTTCCAGGTGGTTGCCGCTTAGCCCTGACGGACGGGGTGGCGGTCGACCCAGACGGCGAAGGCCGCAACGAACGTCTCGAGCAGGGTCTTGCCCTGTCCTTCGACCAGTTCACCCTCCTCGCCGAACAGCGCGGACGAATGGCCAAGATACATCTCGGGTTGTTGCATCGCGGGCATGTCGAGGAACACCAGGCTCTGGCGCAGGTGATGGTTGGCGCCGAACCCGCCGAGCGCGCCCGGCGACTGTGAGATGATGCCCGCCGGCTTGCTCGAGAAGACACTGGCGCCGTAGGGTCGCGAACCGACATCGACCGCGTTCTTGAGGGCGGCCGGGACTGAGCGGTTGTACTCGGGGGTGACAAACAACACGCCATCGGCGGGCGCCACTGCCTCGCGGAACGTGGTCCAGACGGGAACGCTGGCGCCGTCGGCCTCCAGCGCCGGATTGTAGAGCGGCAGATGGCCGATAGGCACGTGCCGGATGTTCAGTCGATCCGCGGCGATGGTCTCAACCGCGCGCGCTATCCGGTGGGTCAGGCCATCGGGCTGTAGGCTGCCGCTGATAACGGCAATGAGGGGGCGTTCGCACATGATCTTGTTTCACTCCGTCGCTCTGTTGCATCCGAGATAGAGACTGCGAGAACGGCCGGCGATTGACCATTGCCGTTTTGTAGATCTGCAAAAACGCAGAGGCGCAGTCTAAATCGATCGGGCGTTCTGCGGAGGCATCAACAGGCCACGATTGCAGGCAATCATTTCGATGATCGCGTCCTGCACCGCGACAATCCGCGGAGCGTGGCGGGTGTCGCGATGAACCCCCATCCACGGCTCGCGGACTAGCGGGGCTCCGGTCTCCAGCCGTACTAGGCGCAGCTCGCGATCCGCAATGTAGCGGGCAGATGCCCGATCGCCAGTCGCGCTACAACGCTGCGCACCTGCACCTCGCGGCTGTTCGCTAGCAGGACCGGTTCGGCGCCGCTGGTCTGTTGGCGAACCAGCGGCCGTCAGGCGTATTAAGCAGGTCGTCCTGCACCCGCACGATGCTGTGGTCTGAGGTGCCTGCCAACCAGTCCGGAGCGCCATGGGCGTTGCCAACCATTACCTAGTGCAGACCCCTTTTCTTTTCGACATGCCGGCGATGCAGCAGCCGGAGGCCTATCTGGGGCACGCCGCCAGCCTGTTCGATGATGTCGACACCCTCGTCGAAGGTAGTGGCAAGACCTTCCTCGAAAGCTTCGTTGCGGCATCTACGGCTTGGGTAGCACTGCGCGCAAGCAAGGGGGCCGGTGAGAGGACGTTCGGAATCTTACGATAAGCCTGAGCATTTGGCGCGTATAGATCGATTGACGGGTTGCGTGACATGGATCGCCCACGGTGGAACAGGACCAGCGAGCGTCACGCAAAACCCACGTTTGCGGAGCGTCCCGTTTCTCCACGTCCAACGGGCAATTTCGGGAAAACTCATTCGGGAACAAGTTTTGGGAAAGCCGGTCGACCGTGACGGAGGCAATCGGCCCAAACTGCCGGGCTGTCTCGATGAACCTTCCTTTGCGGGAAAGCCGTAATGTCGCAGCCAGACGCCAAGTCAAATTGGAGGTCGTCAACGTCGCTGGCGACTCCGCTCATCCCATAGCCTTACTGCTGACTCGCCGTTGCTGCCGAAACCCTCCGTCGCCAACACCTGATAATCGAGTGAGCCAAGCATCATCCCAGCCCGCCGCCAAGCATCGAAATGATTGGCCAACGTGATGATGTTGTCACGCCCGACTGGGCGTCGTTCGGTGCGGACGCTCCAATACTGATTGAAAGTGGCGGTGCCCGCGATCGAGGGCTGCTCGATCCGGCGCATGCGGTAAATTCGGTATGTGCCACCGTCGCTTTTCACAGTGCCAAGCGGCACCGCGGTGGGGCCAGGAGGTACAAAACCGCCCCAATTATCCACTACGTAATACTCGACCAACGGATTTCTCGACCAACCATACAAGGTCAGGTAGCCGTTCAACCCAGGGCTGAAACGCCGGGCATGGTAGCCGACAACACGATCAGCAGAGCCTCGGCGCCAGCCGCGACCCGCGACTGAGTTGCCTTTTGATCCGAGTGCCCATTGCACCTGGTAGCTGCCATCATGGGCGAGCGTCAGGCAACCTTCGCCACTGTCGTGCCAGAAGGTGTGGAACAGCCCGTCGCGATCACCGGTCACGTTGCGGCAGATAGTCCCGTCGTCACGCGCGGCAGTGAGGAGGAGTGCCATGAACGGCAACCATGTAATCGGCCTCATCGGTCGCTCCGTTTTTTGCAATGTAGCAGCCAACCACCTCGACGCGCAGTGAAGGAAACAGGCAAATTGCGACAATCCTGCAATCCCGGCAGACCATCCTAATTAGGAACATCTTTGGCACTGCAGCCTGCTAAAGATATTTGGCTAAGTCAGTTAGGCGGGAAAGCTTTTGACGAGCCTCGCGCGAGAGTGGACCAACCACGTCTTCCAGATGATGCTCGATATGATCGGCGACGAGCAGGGTCTTGGTTTTGTCGAGTGCGCTAACGACCGCCTGGAGCTGCTGCGCTGTTTCTAGGCCGTCGCGGCTTTCCTCGATCATTTTGATGATCGTCGCCAGATGGCCCTGCGCCCGCTTGAGGCGGTTGAGAAGGTCGGGGTTAGAGGCATGGCTCACGGTAGTTCCGATCCAAAGTTCACGTCGTTGGCAGGTGCGACCACCCGCTGATACCCAGGTACAGCCCAATAACCAGAATAAGGGCACCCGAAATATAGGGAGCCTTGCGAACGATCTCGCCAAATCCGTGAAACCGCTTGTAAACGTGCTTCACGCTCATTGCGGCGATCACGCCGGACGCAACCATTGTAAGTGCAAGCCCGATACTGAAACACAGTACCAGTGCCGCCCCAAGCGTGAACGCCTTCAATTGCAGGCAGAGCAACAGAACCGTGATTGCACCCGGGCATGGGACAAGTCCTCCGGTGAGGCCGAAGATGACAATCTGGCCGGTGGTGACTTCGCGATCTGAAAAGCGGCGACGAATGTCATCTGCATGCGCAAGTTCGTGCGCGTCCTGATAGCCAGCGGTTTCACTGAGGCCGCGCAGCTCTTCATGCATATGGTCATGTCCGTGATCATGTTCAATGAATGCCACATCATAGCTGTGCGCGTGGCCGCCATGCGCTAGGGCAAGGCGTGCCACGAACTCATGAGGCTCCGGTATTTCCTCACGTGATTCGAGATAGCCTGCTTGTTGTGCGAAGCTGTAGGCTTGGCGGGTGCCGTCGGGGCGTTCGGTTTCAAGCGTAACGTCATCGGCGGCCCAAATATCACCGCGCTCGACCGTTAGGCGGAAGCGGGGCGGTACGCCGTCCTCAAAAACGTTCAGCCGCACGATGCCGTGGCCGGTGTCGACCCGGGTTGAATCGTCGTGGCCGTGATCGGCATGACTATGATCGTGATTATGATCGTGCAGGGCGGACAGGCTTTGCTCGCGACGCGTTCGCCACAGCATCCATGCCCCCATGCCGATGATGATGACGGCAGAGGCAACCTGCAAATATGGTTCGATTGTTTCGGGAGCGAGTCCGCGCCAGAGGTAGAGCCCACCCAACGCAATCACCCATACGATCATCGTATGGGAGAGCGTCGCGCAGAGGCCAAGCAGGACTGCCTGCTTCACCGTCCCTCGCACCGCGATGATGAAGGCTGCCATCATCGTTTTGGAATGACCCGGTTCGAGGCCGTGAAGAGCGCCCAGCAAGATTGCAGTAGGAACGAAAAGCCAGGCGTGAGCAGTGCCCTGCGCAAGAAGATCTGAAAGCGAAGTCATACATCATCCTATCCTCTAGGGGGGGATAGTTCTAGTCGTGTTGGAGTGAGGGCGTCGGCCGCGGCTGGTGTACGAAGGAATGACGTGTGACTGGTAAGCGGGCAGCTGGAGGCGTTATGCGGACGGAGCGAGTGCTCCGATGATCCGACAGTCGGCGACTGTGTTGCGACTACAGGAAACTATCAGCCCGTCGAGTTCACAAGCGAGCGGGGTGAGGTCTGCAATTTTGCGTCTGATCGCGAACCTTGTGGTCGCGGTCATGCTGTACCGCTTACGAAGCGGTGATGCGAACATGAGGTCGGTATGGATTTGCTCGCGCAATGACGCGATCGGCAACATCGCCGTCGTGCTAGCCGCAGGCGGGGTGTTCGGCCTCAACAGCGCGTGGCCTGATCTTGCCGTCGCCGCCTTGATGGCTGTCTTGGGAATGTCAGGCGGTTTTCAGATCATGCGGCAGGCGCGCGCCGAAATGCACGGCGAGGCTTTATCCGCCCCCGCTAAATACCAGCAGTCGTTACATGGCAGTCGGTAAGCTGCTAAGGCGCGGGCCGATGCACCGCCTTTCCGCCCTGTTCCTCAGTTTCATGCTCGTGCTTATGCTCGGGCTTGGATCAGTCGCGCATGCGACCGAAGGCGTGACGTGCGTTGACACCACAGCGGTCAGCTCCCTCGATCATTGCGACGGCGATGCCGACCAAGTGCCGGCAGACGCCGACAAGGCGTATCCTCACCATCATGGTGGTTGCCACGGCCATCATGTCGGCGTGCCGATCGCGTCCGATTCAACCGGACCAGCCAGCAGCGTTCGTGTGACTGCATCGGTGTGGCGCAATGCGCCCAAGGCTCCGGTAGCGTCGGACCCGGCCCTACGTCCTCCCCAAGCCTGACCAACGCCTAATTCCGCCGGGAAAGCCCGTGCGGACGCCCAAGG